>JAESGD010000037.1_pt1 | contig 236451 bp, 252 predicted proteins | sample 9269581 | NCBI WGS metagenome assembly JAESGD01 (sample SAMN14515903, study PRJNA621661) | algae metagenome | isolation source: Cyanomargarita calcarea GSE-NOS-MK-12-04C and co-occurring heterotrophs from... | place: USA: Grand Staircase Escalante National Monument, Utah | collected 2007-12-30
GGTCGGGTGTGAGGAGCGGCTGCTCGCGAACATCGAATGTGATAAGCACGACGCCGAGGTGATGGATCATGAATGCGGTCGTCGATAAGGCAGGGCAGGTTATCATTCCGGCGGAGGTCCGTGAGAGACTGGGCCTGTCTGCCGGCAGCACCGTCGATTTCGTACTCGGCGACGATGGTCGAGCCTATATCGAAAAAATTCAAGATGTTGCTGATCGGATTGCAGCACTGCGACGTTTGGTGAGCAGCCTGAAAACCGAGATGACCACCGACGAAATCATGGCGATGACGCGGGGCGAGGATTGACGGTTCTCGTTGATACGAATGTCTTGCTCGACATCGTCACCCGAAATCCAGTCTGGTTCGGCCCATCTCTTCTCGCTATCGAGCAGGCGCTCATGGAGGGCGCGGTCGTCATTAACGACGTGATCTATGCCGAACTTTCGATCGGTCTCGATACCGTCGATGACGTTGACGCCGTCCTGGAAACGATTGGGGTGAGGCTGGCGCCAATCTCGCGACGAGCCTTGGTTGTGGCCGGGAAGGCCTTCAAGCGTTACCGGCGAGCCGGCGGCACTAGGACCGGCGTTCTCCCGGATTTCTTCATCGGAGCGCATGCTGAGGTCGATGGTTTGACGGTCCTGACCCGTGATCCGAAGCGCTACCGTACCTATTTTGCGACCGTCGCTCTGATCGTGCCGGCAGTCTGAACGCTGTCGTGCGGAGCAAAACAGAAGGTCGTCGCATGCGCCGCCTGATCTCCACCGGTTCCCCCTTCGAGACTGCCTTCGGCTACTCCCGCGCCGTCATCGACGGCGATCTCGTCTTCGTCTCCGGCACCACCGGCTACGACTACGTCACCATGACGCTGCCCGAGGACGCGGCCGAGCAGGCGCGCAACATCTTCCGCACGCTCGACGCCGTGCTGACCGAGGCCGGCTCGTCGCTCTCGCAGGTGGTGCGGGCGCAGTATTTCGTCACCGACCGCAGCTATTGCGAGCCGGTGCTCGCCGTCTGCGGCGAGGTCTTCCGGTACATCCGCCCCGCCGCCGGCATCTATGTCGTGCTCGGCCTGCTCAAGCCGGAGATGAAGGTCGAAATCGAGGTCACGGCCCGTCTGCTGACCGCCGAAGGCTGATGCCGTCCGAAAGCCGGTGCGCCTGCGGCAATCCGCCATTGGCCGTTCGGCCGGTTTACAGCCATCGCCGTCGCGGTCATCCTGCCTCCCAACACAACAAGAACAGCCAAGGGAGGCGACCATGTGCCGTATCTTTTCGGCCCAGACGGCCGATCGCTATGCCTATCAGACCCGCTCGATCCGGCTCGGCGGGCATGCCACCTCGATCAGGCTGGAGGCGGCCTTCTGGGATATTCTCGAAGAGATCGCCCTGCTGCAGAACGTCACGCTTGGCCGCTTTCTCAGCAAACTCCATGACGAGGTGCTGGAGTTCAACGACGAGAGCATGAACTTCACCTCGCTCCTGCGCTGTGCCTGCCTGACCTATCTCGCCGAAGTGCGGGGCCAGGACGAGGACGGCGAAAAGCTCAGGCGCGACGCGGTCGTGGCCTTTCATCACGCGGCGGAGTGAGGCGTTCCGCCATTGCGACGATGCAATGTCGCGCGTGACCGGGCCGACGCCCTCGCGACTTCTTCGCCTGGCGCGCCATGACGGTCCCGATCAACTTTAGTTTGTAGTAATCCTATACTACCCACTGCCGCAGGCGTGCCCCTACGCTCTCCCGACCTGATCGAGAGAGGTCGAGAGCCTTGCCTTCGCATTCCGCCGGTCGCATCCGGCGCATCGCAGCCAACATCATGTCCAGAAGCCCGTTTGCCGGTGCGGCCTCGTGCGGCCTCGTCCTTCTGCTGGCGAGCGCCGCCTCCGCCCAGGATCCCGAAATCGCCAAGGCCCGCCAGCAATTCGTCGCGAGCTGCGGCGTCTGCCACACCGCCGAGAAGGGCGGGCCTAACCGCCAGGGCCCGAACGTCTACGATATCGTCGGCAAGCCCGCGGCCGCGCGCGACGGCTTCAAATACTCCGAACCGCTGAAGAGTTCGGGCTTCGTCTGGGACGAGCCGACGCTCGACCGCTGGATCGAGGACGCGCAGGCGATGCGGCCGGGCACCATCATGGCCTACCGCCAGCGCGACGCCGAGCGGCGCAAGCTCGTCATCGCCTATCTCAAGACCCTCACCGAGCCGAAATAGGAGGCGTCCCGCGTGGCCAAAGCCATTCACATGATGGTCCGCGCGCTGGAGGAGGCCCGCTCGGTCGCCTTCTACGAGGCCGCCTTCGGCCTGGAGATCGCCGATCGCTTCGCTTTCGAGGGATTCACGCTGGTCTATCTGCGCAATCCCGAGATCGATTTCGAGGTCGAGCTGACGATCAACCACGACCGCACCGAACCCTACGCGCTCGGCGACGGCTATGGCCACATCGCCTTCGCCGTCGCCGATCTCGATGCCGAGCATGCCCGTTTCACGGCTTCAGGCCTGAACCCCAATCCGGTCAAGGAATTCCACCGCGAGGGAGCGCTTCTCGCGAAGTTCTTCTTCGTACAGGACCCCGACGGCTACAGGATCGAGGTCCTCCAGAAGCATGGCCGCTACCGCTGAGCGTCACAAAAGACCGGCGCAGCGGACCAACGCGCCGGGTCAAAACGGGAGGACACCATGGCTCACCTGCAAGAAGCCGATGCGAGAGAAGCCGAAGCCGCCGGCACGGCGGCTGCGAGACCGGCGCTCGACCGCCGCCAGTTCGTGACCGGCGCGAGCGCCGCCGCGATCGTGATCTCCGGCGGCTCGCTGATCCATTCCGCCGAGGCCTGGGGTCTGGAGGTCAAGGCGCTGAAGCCCGACACCATGCTGACCCTGATCAGGATGGCGCGCGACATCTACCCGCACGACCGGCTCGCCGACCGCTTCTACGCCGTCGCGATGAAGTCCTATGACGAAAAGTCGGGCAAGGACGCCGCCTTCCGAGCCGATGTCGAAAAGAACGTCGCTGAGGTCAACGCGATCGCGGCCAAGCAGTTCATGCAGCCTTACGCGCAGGTCGGCTGGGAAAGCCAGCGGGTCAACCTGCTGCGCGCCATCCAGAAGGGCAAGTTCTTCCAGGGCATCCGCTCGGGCCTCGTCGTCTCGCTCTACAACCAGCCGGAGGTCTGGCCGGTCTTCGGCTACGAGGGCGAGAGCGCCTCCAAGGGAGGCTACATGGCGCGCGGCTTCGGCGACATCGCCTGGCTTTAGAAAAAACATAAAAATCAGGAGGATACAGCCATGGCTGGCAAGTTCGATCTGAACGACGACACCGTCGTCGTGGTTATCGGCTCCGGTGCGGGCGGCGGCACGCTCGCCACCGAACTCGCGCTCAAGGGCATCAATGTCGTCTGTCTCGAGGCGGGCAAACGCCATGAGGCGGAGGATTTCCTCAACGACGAATGGGCCTCCTTCAGCCAGCTCGCCTGGACCGACATGCGCACCACTTCGGGCTCATGGCGGGTCGCGAAGGATTTCGCCAATCTCCCGGCCTGGATCGTCAAGGCCGTCGGCGGCTCGACGACGCACTGGGCCGGCGCCTCGCTGCGTTTCCAGCAGCACGAGTTCAAGGCCCGCACGACCTATGGCGAGATCAAGGGCGCAAGCCTGCTCGACTGGCCGATCGACCTCGCCGAGATGGATCCCTGGTACGCCAGGGCCGAGGACCGGATGGGCGTGACGCTGACCAACGGCATCCCCGGCCTGCCCGGCAACAACAACTACAAGGTCTTCGAGAAGGGCGCGAAGAAGCTCGGCTACAGCAAGGTCTCCACCGGCCGGATGGCCATCAACTCGGAACCGCGCGATGGCCGCGGCGCCTGCCAGCAGATCGGCTTCTGCTTCCAGGGCTGCAAATCGGGTGCGAAATGGTCGACGCTGGCGGCCGAAATCCCCAAGGGCGAGGCCACCGGCAAGCTCGAGGTCAGGCCTGAATCCTTCGTCCAGAAGATCGAACACGATGCCTCGGGCAAGGTCACCGGCGTGGTCTATCTCGACGGCAAGGGCGTGCAGCAGCGGCAGAAGGCCCGCGTGGTCGCGGTCGCCGGCAACTCGATCGAGAGCCCGCGCCTGTTGCTCAACTCGGCCTCAGGCCAGTTCAAGGACGGCTTGGCCAACTCCTCGGGTCAGGTCGGCAAGAACTACATGCGCCACCTCACCGGCTCGGTCTATGGCGTCTTCGACAAGCCGGTGAAGATGTGGCGCGGCACCACCATGGCCGGCATCGTCCAGGACGAGGCGCATCATGACACCCGGCGCGGATTCGTCGGCGGCTACGAGCTGGAGACGCTCTCGATCGGCCTGCCCTTCATGGCCGCCTTCCTCGATCCGGGCTCATGGGGCCGCGAATTCACCACCGCGCTCGACTCCTACGAGAACATGGCGGGCCTGTGGATCGTCGGCGAGGACATGCCGCAGGAGAGCAACCGCATCACGCTGTCGGACAAGATGGACAAGGGCGGCATGCCGGTCGCCAATGTGCATTTCGACGACCACCCCAACGATCTCGCCATGCGGGCGCATGCTTACAGACAGGGCTCGGCGATGTATGAGGCGGTCGGCGCGACACGCACCTTCCCGACCACGCCCTACCCCTCGACGCATAATCTCGGCACCAACCGGATGTCCGGGCAGGCCCGCGACGGCGTCGTCAACAAATGGGGCCAGACCCACGACATCAGGAACCTGTTCGTCTCCGACGGAAGCCAGTTCACCACCGGCGCGACCGAGAACCCGACCTTGACGATCGTCGCGCTCGCGCTGCGCCAGGCCGACTACATCGCGAAGCAGATGGCGCAGAAGGCGATCTGAGCGCCCTCAGGCTATCCGGCCGCCGGTGGTTCCCCTGCCGGCGAATGGAAGGCGATGCCCGGCCCCCTCCCGGCCGGGCATCGTCGTTTTTTGTCGGCGGACCGCTCGGGCGCAACGACCGCGCGGCTCGCTTTTGGCGCGGATTCGCGCTAGGTTGCGCTCATGGGAAATGCCGATAATAAGCTGTCGCCGGAGGACGTCGCGCAAGCCCGGGAGCGCCGTCTCGACGCCATGCATCTGCAGGAGATCGAGGACAATCCGCTCGACGCCGAGCAGGTCGCGATGTTCGAGATGTTCGAGCGCGAGGCTTGGTCGCATGAGCAATGTAGAGCCTATATTCTGGAACGGGTTGCGCTGAAGCGAACAGTCCACGCTGCGGAATGAGCGACCCGGTTTACTGCTATCCACCCGACTGCACGGTTCTGATCAATCGGCTCGATCTGCGGGATGGGTAGGAACTCGACAAGGCGGAGCGCGCGCTCGTCGTACAGCGCATGCGACAACCCATTCCCTCCGGCTCCTTCAATATCGCCCATCTGCGCGCCATTCACCGCCACCTCTTCCAGGACGTTTACGACTGGGCCGACGAACTTCGCACCGTCGAGATCGCCAAGGGGGCCAGCCAGTTCCAGTTCAGGCGCTACATCGAGACCGGTATGGCCGACGTGCATCGCCGCATCGTGGCGTGGAACCAGCTTCGGGGGCTCGACGCCGAGACCTTCGCCGGGCGTGCCGGCGAGATCAACTACGTCCACCCCTTTCGCGAGGGCAACGGCCGCACGCAGGCGCTCTATCTCGCCAAGCTCGCGGAACAGGCCGGCCATCCGTTGAGCCTGCGCCTGATCGTCCGCGCCGACTGGCTGGCGGCCTCCATCGCCGCCCATCGCGGCGACTATGGGCCCTTCGCGGCTTCCATCCTCTCCGCGCTTGCGCCTTCCGCCCCATCCCCTTAATCACCCGCGCAAACCACTGCGAAAACGCGACGCGCGAGGCGACGACCATGGCGACCCACAAGCTCCTGATGCTCCCCGGCGACGGCATCGGCCCCGAGGTGATGGCGCAGGTCGAGACCGTCGTCTCCTGGTTCGGCAAACAGGGTCTGGCTTCATTCGAGATCGAGAAGGGCCTGGTCGGCGGCGCGGCCTTCGACGCGCACAGGCAGGCGATCTCGGAAGGCGACATGAAGCTCGCCCAGGCTGCCGACGCCGTGCTGTTTGGCGCTGTCGGCGGGCCGAAATGGGCCGATGTGCCCTATCAGAACCGCCCCGAGGCCGGCCTTCTGCGCCTGCGCAAGGATCTCGGCCTCTTCGCGAACCTGCGCCCGGCGATCTGCTATCCGGCGCTGGCCTCGGCCTCCTCGCTCAAGCCCGAGGTCGTCGAAGGCCTCGACATCCTGATCGTGCGCGAGCTCACCGGCGGCGTCTATTTCGGCGAACCCAAGGAGATCGTCACGCTGGAAGACGGCAGCAGGCGCGGCGTCGATACCCAGGTCTACACCACGCCCGAGATCGAGCGGATCTGTGCGGTCGCCTTCGAGCTCGCACGCACCCGCCGCAACAAGGTTTCCTCGGCCGAGAAGCACAACGTCATGAAGACCGGCGTGCTCTGGAAGCAGACGGTCACTGCGCTGCACGCCAAGAGCTACGCCGATGTCGAACTGGAGCATGTGCTGGCCGACAATTGCGCCATGCAGCTCGTGCGCTGGCCCAAGCAATACGACGTCATCGTCACCGACAACCTCTTCGGCGACATCCTGTCGGACGTGGCGGCCATGCTGACCGGCTCGCTTGGGATGCTGCCCTCGGCCTCGCTCGGCGCGGAAGACCCCTCGACCGGCAAGCGCAAGGCGCTTTACGAGCCCGTCCACGGCTCGGCTCCCGACATCGCCGGCAAGGGTCTTGCGAACCCGATCGCGATGATCGGCTCCTTCGCGATGGCGCTGCGCTACTCCTTCGGGGCAATAGAGGCCGCCGACCGGCTGGAAGGCGCGATCGCGGATGTGCTCGGCTCCGGCACCCGCACCAAGGACATCGCGGGGCCGGGCGCGAACGCCGTCTCGACCTCGGAGATGGGGGCCGCGATCGTCAAGGCGCTGGAGGCGCGGGGATAGGCAGCGAATGGCGAGTAGCGAATGGATAGATGTTCCACCTGACCACTCGCCATTCGCCTCCCCCTCTCCCCCTCGTGATTTGCCCGTGACAGGCGCTCATGCGCTAGACTTGGCTCCTATGAAACGGAGCACGCCAGTCCGATGCTGATCAAACGCCGGCCCAGCTGGGAGATGCCCGAGAGCGAGGCCACGCCCGAATCCGTTTATCTCAATCGCCGCAATCTGATCGGCGCGGGCGCGGGCCTGATCTCCGGCGCCGCCCTGCCGCGTATCGCGGTTGCCCAGACGCCCGATCCGACGCTCGATCTCTATCCGGCGAAGAAAAACGAGAGCTTCACGCTCGACCGGCCGGTAACCGACGAGGCGCTGGCGGGCAACTACAACAACTTCTTCGAATTCGGCACGTCGAAGGATATCGTCGCCGCCTCGAAGAAGCTGGTGACGCGGCCCTGGACGATCGCGATCGACGGCATGGTCGAAAAGCCGATGGAGATCGGCGTCGATGATCTGATCCGCAGGATGACGCTGGAAGAGCGCCTCTACCGCTTCCGCTGCGTCGAGACCTGGTCGATGGCCGTGCCCTGGACCGGCTTCACCGTGAAGCAGCTTGTCGCCTTCGCGAAGCCGCTGGCCAGCGCGAAATATGTCAGGTTCGAGACGTTCCTGAACCCGCGCATCGCGCCCGGCCAGTCGCAGCGCTGGTATCCCTGGCCCTACACCGAAGGGCTGAGCATCGCCGAGGCGGGCAACGACCTGCCGCTGATGGTCACCGGCATCTATGGCAAGCCGATCGCCAACCAGCATGGCGCGCCGCTACGGCTGGTCGTGCCGTGGAAATACGGCTTCAAATCGGTGAAGTCGATCACCAAAATCTCGTTCGTCGCCGAGCGGCCGAAAACCTTCTGGGAGGGGCTGCAGGCGCAGGAATACGGCTTCTGGGCCAATGTGAACCCGGCCGTCTCGCATCCGCGCTGGAGCCAGGCCAGCGAACAGTTGCTCGGCTCGCGCGAGCGGCGCCCGACGCTGATCTACAACGGCTATGAAGCGCAGGTCGCCGATCTCTACAAGGGCATGGAGGGCGAGCGGCTGTTCGTGTGAGGCCGTCTACAGCCTGTCGGATAGCGCGCCGTCATCCTGGGCTTCGCGAAGCGAAATCTCGGGAGCCACCATAAGGCGCCGTCTTTCTTTATGATGGATCCCGGAACTGCGCCGCTTCGCGGCTGGTCCATGATGACAGCACGTTTCTGTCAATCGGCGTCCGATGCTAATCTGCATGGCATGCCGCAGCGCTTCATCCTCTTCGACACCGCAATTGGCTCCTGCGCCCTCGTCTGGCAGGACAACGCCATCATCGGCGCGCAACTGCCCGAGCGAGACGATGATGCGGCGCGCCGACGGCTGACGAAGCGCTTTCCCGACGCAGCGGAGACCTCGCCGCCCGTCTTCATCACGGCGGCCATCACCGACATCGTCGCGTTGCTGGCGGGCGAACCGCGCAGCCTCGCCCATCTGCCGATCGCGCTCGATCTCGCTCCCGCCTTCAACCGCAAGGTCTACGAGGTCGCGCTGACCATCCCGCCCGGCGAAACGCTGACCTATGGCGAGGTCGCCGCCCGCATCGGTGAACCCAATGCCGCACGCGCGGTCGGCGTCGCGCTCGGCCAGAACCCGTTCGCCCCCATCGTGCCCTGCCACCGCGTGCTGGCGGCGAGCGGCAGGACGGGCGGCTTCTCGGCGGAAGGCGGCGTCGAGACCAAGCTCAGGATGCTGACGATCGAGAAGGCCCGGACCAGCGCGCAGCCCGGCCTGTTCGAGGCCCTGCCGCTGCAAGCGCGGCGGCGGTAGGCGTGGGCGCACGAAAAAAAGGCCGACCCCCGAGGGAGCCGGCCTTTGAAGTTTGAAACATCCGGCGCAAGCGCCAAACATCTCAGAGGGGAACGGCTGCAACGAACTCGACGCCGGGAGGAGTTAGCGGAGCCCGTTGCGAACAACCGTATTTGCTATGTGAGGCAGCGCCTGCCTTTTTGCAATGCAGCATAAACCGGGTCGGATATGCACTGCGCGCATGCCGTTCGGTCAAATCCGACCCTATACGATACAAATGATTGAGAAATATGCGCCTGACGCACAAACGTCGCCTCTGCGTCGAGCGCAGGGCGGCGTTGCGTTGCAATCGAAGGTTGCGCAAATCCGTCAATAGGTCCAGCGCTGCGCCTTCTGGATCAGGAAGTCGCGGAACACCTGCACGCGGGCGACCGACTTCATCTCCTCTGGATAGACCAGATAGCTCTCGAGCTGCGGCATCTCGGTCTCGCGCATCAATTGCACGAGCGGCGAGCCGGTCTCGATCAGGTAGTCCGGCAGCACGGCGATGCCGGCGCCGGAATCCACCGCACGCTTCATCGCCGTGATGTTGTTCACGGTAAGGTGGATCGGGCGCGGATTGCGCTGGTCGCGCCCGAGCGTGCCGAGCCAGTGCACCGCCGTCAGATAGGACGGCGAGGTGCCCCCGAAGGAGAGGATGCGGTGGTTGTCCAGCTCCTCATAGGTCTTGGGCTCGCCGAAACGCTTCACATAGGCCGGCGAACCATAGACGTGGAAATGCACCGTGAAGAGCTTGCGCTGGATCAGGTCGGGCTGCTGCGGCTGGCGCAGACGGATGGCGATGTCGGCCTCGCGCATCGACAGGTCGAGCTCCTCGTCGGTGAGGATGAGATCGACCTTGATGTCGGGGTAGAGATCGAGGAATTCGGCCAGCCGCGGCGTCAGCCAGTGGCCGCCCAGCCCGCGCGTCGCGGTGACTTTGAGCTCGCCCGACGGATGCTCGCGCGTCTCCGAGAGCTGCGCGCGCGTGCGCTCCAGGCGCTGGGTCATCTCGCGCGCGGCGCGCCAGAGCAGTTCGCCCTGCTCGGTGAGGATGAGCCCGCGCGTATGCCGATGGAACAGCGGCGCGCGCAATTCGCGCTCCAGCGCCCCGATCTGCCGGCTGACCGCCGACTGACTCAGGCCCAGAACGTCTCCCGCCTTGGTAAAGCTGCCGGATTCAGCGACGGTATAAAATATCCTGATGCGGTCCCAATCCACCGCGATCCCCCCTGTTATGCGTTTCACGCATGTTGGGGGATAAAATCTTGGCGCGTCAATGTTTGCGCGTCAGGTTGAGCGTCTTTTCACACTGAATCTGGTGACGCAATCCATCAATCTTGGTGATGAACAGTTGCCAAGCCTACTCCGCCGCCTTCAACTGCCCGAGTTCGTTCGCCTGCAGCCAACGCTCGGCGTCGAGCGCGGCCATGCAGCCGAGCCCTGCCGCCGTCACCGCCTGGCGGTAGTGCTCGTCGGTCACGTCGCCGGCCGCGAAGACGCCGGCAATGTTGGTGTTGGTGGTCCCGGCCTCGACTGTCAGATAGCCGGTCTCGTTCATGGTGAGTTGGCCGACGAACAGCTCGGTCGCCGGCTTGTGGCCGATCGCGATGAACACGCCATCGGTCCTGAGCTCGCTTTCGGCCCCCGTCTTCAGGTTCCGCAGCCGCAGATGCGTGACGTTAGGCGGCTGCTTGCCGCCGCAGATCTCGGCGATCTCGCTGTCCCAGACCACGTCGATCTTCGGGTGCTTGAACAGCCGGTCTTGCATCACGCGCTCGGCGCGAAGCGAATCGCGGCGATGCACCAGCGTCACCTTGCTGGCGAGGTTGGCGAGATAGAGCGCCTCCTCCACAGCGGTGTTGCCGCCGCCGACGACGACCACGTCCTTGTTGCGGAAGAAGAAGCCGTCGCAGGTGGCGCAGGCCGAGACGCCGAAGCCCTGGAAGGCCTGCTCGGAGGGCAGACCGAGCCACTTCGCCTGCGCGCCCGTGGCGATGATCAGCGCATCGCAGGAATAGGTCTCGGCACCGTCGCCCCACAGGCGGAAAGGTCGCTGCGAGAGATCGACCCGCGCGATGTGGTCGGACACCATTTTCGTGCCCATATGCTCGGCCTGGGCGCGCATCTGCTCCATCAGCCACGGCCCCTGGATCACGTCGGCGAAGCCCGGATAGTTCTCGACATCGGTGGTGATCATCAGCTGGCCGCCGGCCTGCATCCCTGAGATCATCACCGGCTCCAGCATGGCGCGCGCAGCGTAGATAGCGGCGGTGTAGCCGGCGGGGCCTGAGCCGACGATCATCACGCGGGCATGGATATGAGCCATTGTCTCAAGGTCCTGTTGGGCTGGTGCGACAGCGTTGCCTGAAAAGTCAGATACGGTGATTTTGCACAGGCGCAAGCCGGTCCTGTTCAAGATCAGGCGATCCCGCGTTCTGCCCGATGCCGCAGCCAGCCCTGCCTCACCGCCCCGGCGATCTCGGCTGTCGAATCTAGCGGCTGATAGCGCCCGCCTTCAAGCCGGCCCTCGAAGTGATGCACAGCCCCTTGCCGCTTCAGCGCCTCGAGGAACTTCGCCAGCTTGCCGTGGCCGCCATGCGGCTCGAACACCAGGATCGGCGCGCCCGTTGCGGTCGCCTCGCCGATCATGTTGGTCGAGTCGGCCGTCGTGACGATGGCGTCGGCGTGGGCCAGCAGCGCGACATAAGGGTTCTCCCCTGCCCCGTCCCACCACCAGCCGCCATGCCTGGCGAAAACCGCCGCCACGGCTGCGTCAAGTTCCGGCGAGGTCCGCCGCGAGCGCGACCCCATCAGCGCGACGCCCGAGGCCGCGAGCTGGTCGAGCAGGCCCGCAAATCGCGCGATATCCTCCGGGCGGAAGCGATGGTGCCGGCTGTCGCCACCGACAAGCACGGCTGCGCGCGGAGACGGCAAGGAAGCGATCGCCGGATGCTGCGCTGCCCGCGCCTGGCCCAGACGCGCCGGCGAAAGCCCGTGCGGCGAGGTCACGCTCACCAGCACGTTGTCGCCGCGCAGCCGGTCGTGCTCGGGCACCCAGATCAGATCGGCCGTCCCGGAACCGGTGCGCGGATCTTTCAGGAAAACCGTAAAGCTGCGCCCGTTCGAGGCCTTTCGCAGCGCCCGCAGATAGGCGACCGCGCGCCGGCCCGATGCGATGGCGATATCGGGAAAGGGCGGCGCCAGCGGGCTGCCCGGACGGTCGGGCGCCTCGCGCGGATCGATCGGCCCACGCGGCATCAGCCAGGCGAAGGGTTTTCGCGGCGCAACCCGCCTGATCTGCGGGACGACGCCGAGCCGCTGCGCGACGCCGAGACACTGCACCTCGTCGCCGGCCTTGCCGTCGGTCAGAACCCAGATGGTCGGAAGCGGCTCGGGGGGCGCATCGTCTGAAAGAACGGTCTTGGGGGGCAAGCAAGGCATCCTGTGAAGCGCGGCACGCGCCTTGTATCGCGCAGGCGCTGCGTCTAGACCAGCGCGACCTTGTCCCCGGGGCCTTTCGTGCGCTCAAAACTCGACGACATCGACCTCGCCATCCTGCGCGAACTCCAGGCCGACGGACGCATGACCAATGTCGAACTGGCGAGCCGGGTCGGCATCTCGCCGCCGCCTTGCCTGCGCCGCGTGCGGGCGCTGGAGGAGGCCGGCCTCATCACCGGCTATCGCGCTTTGCTCGACGAGAAGAAGCTCGGGCTCGAGGTGGTCTGCTTCGCCTTCGTCCATCTGGCGAGCCAGGCGGAAGCCGATCTCGCCGCCTTCCAGTCGCGCATCCGCGCCTGGGACGCGGTGCGCGAATGCTGGACGCTGTCGGGCGACATCGACTTCATCCTGAAATGCGTCGCGCCCGACCTGAAAGCGTTTCAGGATTTCGTCGGCGACCTGACGGCGCTGCCAAACGTCCGCAACGTCCGCACCGCGCTGGCGCTCGACCGGGTCAAGGACGAGCCGATCGCGCCGCTATAGCCGGCCTCATCCGCCGAGATAACGCTTGATCCAGAGTGCGTTGTTCTCGATCAGCGCGGCGACGCGGCGGTCGTCGACATCGGGCAGATACCAGGCGCCGCCGGAATCGGAGCCTATCGTCGACTGGATCGGATAGCTCGCCAGCACCTCGCCACGCGGACCGACCAGCGTGTAGTCGCTGTCGAAATTGTCCATGCCGCCGCCGCCGCCCGTCGGCTTGCCGCCGCCGCCGCCACCGGCGAAGCTCGACAGCCAGACGCCCTTGACCATGACGTGAAGCGTCGGTCCGCCGCGCCGGATCATCGGCGCGAGCGTCGTCGCGAGTTGGCGCTCCAGCGCGCGCTTGATCTCGAGCGAGCGCTCGCCCCAGCCCTGCGTCGCGAGCCGCGAGGTATCGACCCTGATCGCACCGACCGAGCGCGCTTGCCCCTGTGCGGAACCGTGACCGGCCAGCACTGAGCCTGCGATGGCGGACAGGATGAAAGCGCGGCGCGTCATCATGGCTCGATCTCCCTTGCGGACGCTAACGCATGTAGGGTCGCGGGGTTGCAGCGCCAGGACGCCCCGCGCCCAGGACGGCCTATCTGAACTCGACGCTGACGACCTCGTAGGACTTGCCGCCGCCGGGCGTGTTGACCTGAACCGAGTCGCCGACCTTCTTGCCGATCAGCGCGCGCGCGATCGGCGAGCCGACCGAGACCTTGCCGGATCTCACATCCGATTCCGGCTCGCCGACGATCTGGTAGCTCTTCTTCTCCTCGGTGTCGTCGTCGATCAACTGCACGGTCGCGCCGAACTTGATCGTGTCGCCGCCGGCGAGCTTGGCGATGTCGATGATGTCGGCCCGGCCGATCAGCGATTCAAGTTCCTGGATGCGCCCCTCGTTGAGAGCCTGCGATTCCTTGGCGGCGTGATACTCGGCGTTCTCGGAGAGATCGCCATGAGCTCGCGCTTCCGCGATCGCCGCGATGATGCGCTGGCGCTGCACCTGCTGGCGATCCTTCAGCTCGGCCTCCAGGGCGGCGAAGCCGCCTGCGGTCATGGGAACCTTTTCCATCGTCTCATCCCGGATTGCGAAAGCGATGAGCCGCCGGCCATGCTTGCGATGGCCTGCGCGCGCCGCTTCCGATCGTTATTGAACTGCGAGAGCGAACTTCCCGCGCGCCGCTTTGTTTCAGGCGGCCCGCACGAAATAGGATTGCAGCGATCGTACCTCGAGATCGCCGCTGCAATAGGCCTTGATGCCTTCCGCAGCCGCGATCGCTCCGGCCAAGGTGGTATAATAGGGAACCTTGTGCAAGAGGGCCGTTCGGCGGAGCGAGCGCGAATCCTGCAGCGCCTGCGGCCCGTCGGTGGTGTTGAAGACGAGCTGGATCTCGCCGTTCTTGATCGCGTCGACAACGTGCGGCCGTCCTTCCAGCACCTTGTTGATCTTGTTGGCCGCGATGCCCTCCTCCTGCAGCAGGCGCAGCGTCCCGCCGGTCGCCAGCACGCGGAAGCCGAGATCGGCGAGGATGCGCATCGAGGGCACGATGCGCGGCTTGTCCTCGTCACGCACCGAGACGAAGACCGTGCCCTTGACCGGCACTTTCGAGCCCGCGCCGAGCTGGCTCTTGGCGAAGGCGATGTCGAAGGAGCGGTCGAGCCCGATGACCTCGCCGGTGGAGCGCATTTCCGGCCCCAGCAGCACGTCGACGCCGGGGAAGCGCGCGAACGGGAACACCGCCTCCTTGACGCCGACATGGCCGAGCGCCTCGGATTTCAGCCCGAAGCTCGCGAGGCTCTCGCCGGCCATGATGCGGGCGGCGATCTTGGCGACCGGGATGCCGACGACCTTGGCGACGAAAGGCACGGTGCGCGAGGCGCGCGGGTTGACCTCCAGAACGTAGATCACGTCGTTCTGGATGGCGTATTGCACATTCATCAGCCCGCCGACATCGAGCGCCAGCGCCATCGCCTTGGTCTGGCGCTCCAGCTCGGCGATGGTGGCGAGCGAGAGCGAGCGCGGCGGCAGCGAGCAGGCCGAATCGCCCGAATGGATGCCGGCCTCCTCGATATGCTCCATGATGCCGGCGATGAAGGCGTCCTTGCCGTCGCTCAGGCAGTCGACGTCGACCTCGATCGCGTCCGACAGGTAGCGGTCGAACAGCAGCGGGTTCTTGCCCAGCACCATGTTGATCTGACCGGTCTTGTCGTTGGGATACTTGGCCTTGACCTCGGACGGAATCAGGCTCGGCAGCGTGCCCAGCAGATAGTCCTCGAACATCACCTCGTCGCGGATGATCGCCATGGCCCGGCCGCCGAGCACATAGGACGGACGCACCACGAAGGGCAGGCCGAGCTCGCCCGCGATGATACGCGCCTGCTCGACCGAATAGGCGATGCCGTTCTTGGGCTGCTTCAGATGCAGCTTGTCGAGCAGGCGCTTGAAGCGGTCGCGGTCCTCGGCGAGGTCGATCATGTCGGGCGAGGTGCCCAGGATCGGGATGCCGGCTTCCTCCAGCGCGTTGGCGAGCTTCAGCGGGGTCTGCCCGCCGAACTGGACGATGACGCCGTGCAGCGTGCCGGCCTGCCTCTCGGTGTCGAGGATTTCGAGCACGTCCTCGGCCGTCAGCGGCTCGAAATAGAGCCGGTCGGAGGTGTCGTAGTCGGTCGAGACGGTCTCGGGGTTGCAGTTGACCATGATGGTCTCGTAACCGGCGTCGCGCAGCGCATAACAGGCATGGCAGCAGCAATAGTCGAACTCGATGCCCTGCCCGATGCGGTTGGGCCCGCCGCCGAGGATGACGACCTTCTTCCTGTCCGTTGGTCGCGCCTCGTCGGCGGCCTTGCCCATGAACGGCATGGCGTAGGTCGAATACATATAGGCCGTCGGCGAGGCGAACTCGGCCGCGCAGGTGTCGATGCGCTTGTAGACCGGACGCACGTCGAGCGAGCGCCGCAGCGCCTTGACCTCGGCCTCGGTCTTGCCCGAGATGGCGGCCAGCCGCTTGTCCGAAAAGCCCATCGCCTTGACCTGCCGGAAGGCGCCGGGCGTCTGCGGCAGGCCGAATGTGCGCACCTTCTCCTCGCTGTCGACGATCTCGCGCATCTGCGCGAGGAACCACGGGTCGATCTTGCAGCTCTCATGGATCTGCTCGTCGGTGAAGCCGAAGCGCATCGCCTGCGCGACCTGCAGGATGCGGTCGGGCGTCGGCGTCGAGAGCGCGGCCTTGATCGCGTTCCTGTCGTCGCCATGCCCCATCCCGTCGACCTCGATCTCGTCGAGCCCGTCGAGGCCGGTCTCCAGCGAGCGCAGCGCCTTCTGCAGCGATTCCTGAAAAGTCCGGCCGATCGCCATCGCCTCGCCGACCGACTTCATCGCGGTGGTCAGCGTCGGCTCGGAGCCGGGGAATTTCTCGAAGGCGAAACGCGGGATCTTGGTGACGACATAGTCGATCGTCGGCTCGAAGGAGGCCGGCGTCGCCCCGCCCGTGATGTCGTTTTCGATCTCATCCAGCGTGTAGCCCACGGCAAGGCGCGCGGCGACCTTGGCGATCGGGAAGCCGGTCGCTTTTGACGCCAGCGCCGAGGAGCGCGAGACGCGCGGGTTCATCTCGATCACGATCATCCGGCCGGTCGCCGGATCGACCGCGAACTGCACGTTCGACCCTCCGGTCTCCACGCCGATCTCGCGCAGCACCGCCAGCGAGGCGTCGCGCATGATCTGGTATTCCTTGTCGGTCAGCGTCAGCGCCGGCGCGACCGTGATCGAATCGCCGGTATGGACGCCCATCGGGTCGATGTTCTCGATGGAGCAGACGATGATGCAGTTGTCCTTTTTATCGCGGACCACCTCCATCTCGAACTCTTTCCAGCCGAGCACGCTCTCCTCGATCAGCACCTCGCTCGTCGGCGAGGCGTCGATGCCGCGCTCGACGATGTCGATGAACTCGCTTTTGTTGTAGGCGATGCCGCCGCCGGTGCCGCCCATGGTGAAGGACGGCCGAATGATCGCCGGCAGGCCGATATCGTCGAGCGCGTCCAGCGCCTGCCCGAGCGTCTTGATCTGGTGCGAGCGCGGCGTGTCGAGACCGATCCTGGTCATCGCGTTGCGGAAGAGCTCGCGGTCCTCGGCCTTGTCGATCGCCTCCGCGGTGGCGCCGATCATCTCGACGTCGAACTTCTCCAGCACGCTGATCTTGCTGCCGTCAGGTTGCTGGATCGACTTCTTGTTGAGCGAGAGCGCGCAGTTCAGCGCGGTCTGCCCGCCCATGGTCGGCAGCAGCGCGAAGCCGCCGGGCAGAACGTTGCGCTCCTTCTCGATGATCTTGGCGACGACCTCGGGCGTGATCGGCTCGACATAGGTCGCATCCGCCAGATCGGGGTCGGTCATGATCGTCGCCGGGTTCGAGTTGACCAGCACGATGCGGTAGCCCTCGGCCTTGAGCGTCTTGCAGGCCTGCGTGCCGGAATAGTCGAACTCGCAGGCCTGGCCGATGATGATGGGCCCCGCGCCGATGATCAGGATGGTCTTGATGTCTGTGCGCTTGGGCATGAGGCTCGGCCATGTGTTCGCAGGCGCGCAAGACCAGTCCGATCGAACGAGCGGAGGCCGGCGCGCGCCTGAATGAATGCTAGGCGCTCGCTATAGAGGGGAGCGGCGGCGGGGGGAAGGGGAAAGCTCAGCCTGTGCCCAGCCGATGGACAAGAAGCCGAAGCCGTGCCGCGGCTTTCACCAAGGATTGGGCCGCACCATTTTGGATCGCCCGATCAATGCTCCAATCCGACGACGCGAATTCAGCCAGCCGGGCAGCATATTCCGGCCCCTGTTGCTGCCCCATCCTGTCGTCGGGAACCAAAGCGTCGCGAACCGATCGCGACCGCGAGGAACGGGCAAGGTCGATGACATGTCGTTTTGGATTAAAGAGCGCCTCTGGCGTCCGCTCGACTCGCGCGACAGGCACTTGAAGAAGCGAAGCGAGACCAACCGCGTCGGCGATCAACCAGCTTTCGATCTCGCGAACCGCGATCCTCAGGCAAAAATTGGGGACAACAAGGTCGCCAAACCGATTGATCAATTCTCCTGCGCACGGAGCGTCGTGGTCGAGGTCCCTCAGTACCAGCCACGGCGTTCCGACCGTCGAAGCGGTCCGATATTTCGGAATTACCGGATCGAGTTTGTGCTTCCCATAGGCAGGTCTCTCCAATCCGGGCAGGCCGCCCGCGTGGATAACGAGGCGCCGCGCAACAGAGATGTCGATCAGACCTTCAGCCGCGAGATTGATGCTAACTTGCGACGACATCGAAAAGCGACAACTGCTCGACATTGGCGGGACGCGCGAGAGGCATGAGCGCTTGGCCGACGGTGAAGCCTGCCTTTACGAGTTCGCTGACCTGCTCGTTCTCCGAAGCAATCTGGATCGTCGTTCCGTTCTCTCCGGGCTCCAGTCGGAAAACCTCGTTCAGCCCGATTCCTCCCTCGCCGACGATAGCTTCGGAGTGCGTCGTCATCAGCACCTGCCGCGCGGAATGGCGTTGCATCCGCGCAATCATGACCGGAAGCTGACGCGCAACGTCTTCGTGAAGAGACAATTCGGGTTCTTCGAGAAGAAGCGGCCCTTCTCGTTCGCTCGTGGACCAGAGAAACCCAATCAAACGAAGCGTTCCATCGGAAAGCTGGCTCTCGTTCTGCGATGTCGGGTTAGGTCGCCAATGTTTGAAATGCACTTTCAGATGCGGGCTACCTTTCTTATCGACCTCGAGCTCCAGATTGACGAACTGCGGCACGGCAATCCTGAGTGCCTCGCTGATGCGCCTTAAGCGCGCATTCCGTGTCTTGGGCGGCGTTGCATTGATCCGCTCGAGCAGATCGCCCCCGTAAGGATCCTCGCCCTTGTCAAGCGCGCGCCTAGCATCCCTTACGATCTGCGGCACGATATGCAGGTATCGGATCGATTGAAAGAATGCTGCTAGCTCACGAAACTCAGCATTCTGCCCCGCTTGCTGAATCAGTGTTTGACTCAAGCGCTGCTGGTCGTCTGATTCGGAGCGACGCTGTGCAACGATTTCCACGCCATTCTTGCGAACGACCTCTTCGGTGACGCTAGCAAAGTCGTCCCGTCCAAGCCGCGTGAAGCTGACTCTGTACGACCATTGCCTTGGATTGCTATCGTCACCTACATCGACTTCGATCACCACGTCGGTCCGGGTGCCTCGGGCATACAGCGAGCGAAGTTTCGGCAAGCCTCCACGGTTTTCGACGGCAGCGGCCAAGCCTCCGCCCACCGGTTTGACGAGGTCGCGTAGGAAGCGGACCGCGTCGAGCAAATTCGATTTGCCGGAGGCATTCGGGCCGACGAAGAAACCCCTCTTGCCCAATGAAACTTCGACATCCCGGAAATTCCGCCAGTTCCGGATTTTGAGACGCGTCAGGCGCAAAGCCGACTTTGAAACTGGGGCCATTTCACCGAGAATCCTGTTGAGATCACTTTATCTTGGTCAAGTGGCATTGCAACAAGAGCCAGTTTGCGACGGGCTCGCGCTCGCCGTTCAACAAATCATTTCTTCAGTCGGTCTAAGCTCCCGCCATGCCGCTCCGCCGCTACCCACGCCAGTCCCGCCAGCTTGCGGCCTATGTCCTCGCCGGCGGCATCACCGCCATCGCTCACTACGCCACGCTGATCGGGCTGGTCGAGCTTGGCCGCATCGACCCCGTGCCGGCCACGCTGGCGGGCTTCGTGCTCGGCGCGCTCGTCTCCTACGCGCTCAACCGCTGGCTGACATTCGAGGCCACCCGCAGCCATGCGCAGGCCGGCTGGCGCTTCGCCCTGATCGCGGCGGGCGGCTTCGTGCTGACCGGCATCCTGATGCATCTCTTCGTCGCCCGCGCCGGCCTGCCCTATCTGCCGATGCAATTCGTCACGACGGGCATCGTGATGGTGTTCTCGTTCCTCGGGCACAAGTTTTTCAGCTTTGCCGACCGCGAAGGCTGAGTTCGGTCATCCCGTAGCGGCGGCCCGGCCTGCCGAATAGAGCGCCAAACCGGTCAGAGCGAGAGCGGCGATGCTGGCCGCCGTCCTGAGATGGTTCCAGCCGGTCCAGAGGCCAGAATAAGCGGTCCAGATTTCGCGCGCGGCCCCGGTCTCGCCCGGCGCGGCGACCCGCGCCAAGGCCTCGTTCATCGGCACGTTGACCCAAAGCGTCGGCAGGAAAGCGCCAGCGACGTAGATGATCGCAGCCCCTGAAAGAAATATAGCCGGACCACGCCGCCCTGCTGCGAGCCAAAGCCCCGCAGCGATCACGGCCACGACCGGCGTGCCAAAAAAGGAGGGTGCGAAAGCGAGGTTGCGGACGGTCGCATTGATCGCCTGCATGGCGCGGATTGCGGTTGCCGGGTCACCGGCATCAAGTCCCCATAGTACCGAGACCGAATAGGCGTAGAAGAAGCCGGCGATCGCACCCGTCAGCAGCAGGCTGAGCGCAGTCGCCGCAAGAGCCGCTTTTCGCATCGCACTGCAATCCCATGTGAAGGACGGCTCGTCCGCCGCGTCACCACGATGTCGCCTCTATGTTTCCGCTTGGTGTCGCGGTCCATGGCTTCGTGGCGATGAAGCACATCCGCTGCGGGTTGTGCCCGAAATTCGGCACGCGCTCGACCTCATCGAACCCCGCCTGCGCGATCAGGCCCGTGATGCCCTCGGCTGTATGGGTCGAGAGCCCGTACTGCGCCCTAAGCTTGCGGTAGTCCGAGAAGGCGGTCCGCACCAACCCGGCCAGCGCCGCCTTCAGAAACCCGCCGCGCCAGGCGAAGCCGAGCAGTTGCGAGGCGTCGCTCAGGGGACCGAGATCGGGCGGGATCACATCGGCGAGCACGAGATGCCCTCCGGGTTTCAGTTTTTCCCTCCAGAGGGCGAGCAGTGCGGTCAGTTCGTCCGGCTTGAGATACTGGATCAGCGAATTGGCGACGACGAGGTCGAGGCAGGCGTCCGGCAGCGCCTCGACCTCCTCGGGCGAGACGACCGCGACCTTGTCGATACGCCCGAACATCGCGCGCAGCCTGTCGCGGACGTTTGGAGCGGCCTCGCAGAGATAAAGTTTCCCACAGGCGGCGGCGACGCGATCGGCCGACAGCGCCTCGCCGCAGCCATGGTCGAGCACGACCGCGTCAGGGGTCGGGACATGGCCGACAATGTCCTTGGCGATCTGCCGGTAATGCAGCGCCTTGTGGCGGTCCGAGACATAGATCGGAGTGTCGCCGTTCCAGAAATCGCGCCAGGACATGATTCTTCCGCATCGGTTGCCTGCGGTTTCCCGCCTTTGACTGTCTTACAAGGTCGGGAACGCCGCTGGCGAGCGCGGTTTGCCGGAGCAGCGCACGGCAACGTGATGCGACGGCCCGCGAACGTCAGTTCAGCCTGACCGGACGTTCCGATAGACCGCATCCAGTCGATTCCACCTCACGGAGAGACGCCATGCCCCTTACCCGCCGTACCCTCACCCTAGCCGGATTCGCGCTGGCCATCGCCGCGCCGGGAGCGCCGGCTCTTGCTTTCGGCGCCGCGAAGCCTTTCGACGCCAAGGCCTTCGCCGCCGCGCAAGCCGCCGGCCAGACCATCCTGGTCGAGATCAGCGCGCCCTGGTGCCCGACCTGCAAGGTGCAGAAGCCGATCCTGTCACGCCTCGGAGCCAAGCCGGAATTCGCAGGATTTACCTTCTTCGAGATCGACTTCGACAGCCAGAAGGAGGCGCTGCGCCAGATGCGGGCGCAGTCGCAGAGCACGCTGATCGTGTTCAAGGGCAAGCAGGAGGCAGGCCGTTCGGTCGGCGACACCAACCCGGCCTCGATCGAGGCGCTGCTCAAGAAGGGCGTCTGACCGGCCATGGGCGCGACGGCGCTGGCGTTTCTGGCGGGACTGCTCTCGACCCTCTCGCCCTGTGTCCTTCCGCTGCTGCCGATCGTGCTTGGAACGGCGCTGTCGCAGCACCGTCTCGGACCCTTCGCCCTGGCGGCGGGTCTCGCGGTCTCCTTCGTCGCGATCGGCCTTTTCATCGCGACCATCGGCTTCTCGATCGGGCTCGACGGCGGCGTCTTCCGGCTCGCGGCGGCGATCGTGCTGATGCTGATCGGGCTCGTTCTCGTGCTGCCGAAGCTGCAGGCGCAGGTCGCGCTGGCGGCGGGGCCCGTCGGAAACTGGGCGGAACAGCGTTTTGGCGGCGTCTCGGGTTCGGGCTTGTCGGGGCAGTTCGCGGTCGGGCTTCTGCTCGGCGCGGTCTGGAGCCCCTGCGTCGGGCCGACGCTGGGCGCGGCCTCCGTGCTCGCCGCGCAGGGCAAGGATCTCGGTCAGGTGGCGCTGACGATGTCGGTCTTCGGCCTCGGCGCGGCGCTGCCGCTGCTCATTCTCGGCATGGTCTCGCGCGAGGCGATGCTGCGCTGGCGCAGCCGCATGATGGCCGCCGGACAGGGCTCCAAGATCGTCATGGGCGGCGTGCTGATCGCCACCGGCCTGTTGATCGCGACGGGTTTCGACAAGACGATCGAGGCGTTTCTGGTCCAGCATTCACCCGAATGGCTGACGCGCCTGACGACCAGCATCTGACCTGTTTCCGGCGCTCGCGCCTATACAAGGACATATCCCCATGACCGATCTCGTGACCCTGTTTCCGCGCAAGCCCGTGCCGGCGCTGGATGTGCCCCTCGTCGGCGGCGGGCGTTTTGATCTGGCCACCGAGACGCCGGAGCATTTCACCCTTGTCGTGTTTTATCGCGGGCTGCATTGCCCGATCTGCAATCTCCAGCTCAACGACCTGCAGCGGAAGCTGCCGGAGTTCGACAAGCGCGGCGTTTCGGTGATCGCGATCTCGTCGGATGACGAGCAGCGCGCGGCCGAGGCCAAAGCGAGCTGGGGGCTCGACGCCTTGCGCCTCGGCTATGGGCTGGACCTGGCGAAAGCACGCGAATGGGGACTTTTCGTCTCGGCAGGCCGGGGCAAGACTTCCGTCGGGATCGAGGAGCCTGCGCATTTCTCCGAGCCGGCGCTCTATCTGGTGCGGCCCGACGGCACGCTCTATTTCGGCAGCGTCCAGACCATGCCCTTCGCGCGGCCGCATTTCGCCGATATTCTCTCGGCAATCGACTTTGTCGTCGGCAAGAATTATCCGGCGCGCGGCGAAGTCGAGACGCTCTGATAGAGCAAGATCGGGCGCGGTGGTCACGTATCTGGCATTCCCTCGCGGCATCTGAGCGGTCTAGTATCGGGCCTTGGCCCGGGATTCCGATATGCTGCTCTTGCCCAAGCTTCTGAAGCGCGCCATTCGCAAGGGTCGCCTCACCGTCATCGCGCCCGACGGCAAACGCCATGTCTTTGGCCCCGGCCAGGAGGAACTGGTCTTCGCGGGTCAGCGCAAGACCGCAGGCGAGGTCACGATCCGGCTTAAGGACGAGCGCATCGAGCGCGAACTCTTCCTCAATCCGGAGCTGGCGCTGGCCGAAGGCTACATGGATGGCCGGATCGATTTCGAGGACGGCTCCTCGATCCACGATCTGCTGGAGCTGTTCTGGCTGCAGCGCTCGGAACTGCGGAAGCACCCGCTCCAGAAGGCGATCCGGGCCATCCGCTTCCGCATCCGGCGCTTCCGCATGCACAATCCGCTCGGCGCGGCGGGCAGGAAGGTCAGGCGCCACTACGACATTCCGACCGGGTTCTACCGGCTCTGGCTCGACGAGACGATGACCTATTCCTGCGCCTACTGGCACAGACCCGAGGTCGGATTGGAAGCCGCGCAGCAGGCCAAGCTCAGGCACATCGCCGCCAAGCTGAAAATCGAGCCCGGCATGAGCGTGCTCGACATCGGCTCGGGCTGGGGCGAACTCGCGATCTATCTGGCGAAGGCCTGCGGGGCGAAGGTCACCGGCCTCAACGTCTCGCCCGACCAGATGGCGGCGGCCAAGGCCCGTGCCGAGGCCGCCGGGCTCAGTGACGCCGTGACCTTCGTCAACCGCGACTACCGCGAACTGACCGGCACCTTCGACCGCGTCGTCTCGGTCGGCATGATGGAGCATGTCGGCGTCGCGCATTACCTCGAATATTTCACAAAAATCCGCGACCTGCTGACGCCCGACGGCATCGCTCTGGTGCATTGCATCGGCCGCGTCGGCCCGCCCGGCTTCACCGGCCCGTTCTTCGAGAAATACATCTTTCCAGGTGGCTATGCGCCGGCCCTGTCGGAGGTCTTCGCGGCCGTCGAGCAGACCGGCCTGTGGTCGTCGGATTGCGAGTTCTGGCGGCGGCACTATCACTGGACGCTGGCCGCCTGGCGCGAGCGCTTCATGGCCCGGCGCGAAGAGGTCGTCGCCATGATGGGCGAGCGCTTCGCGCGGATGTGGGAGTTCTACCTCAGCGCCTGCGAAATCTCCTTCGACATTGGCGGCGACATGGTCTTCCAGTTGCTGCTCGGCCCGCACAAGAGCGCCGTGCCGGTGGTGCGCGACTACATCACGCAAGCCGAAGCGGCGCTGGAGGCGCGGGGGTTCTAGCCTGGCGGCCTGGCCTTCTGCCTCGCCTCGAACCACGCTTGCGCCATCGCCGCCCATTCCCTCGGCACGTCGTCATGATCGGACGGGTGCAGCACGAGCGAAATCTCGCGCCCGCTGTCGCAACTCGTCCAGTTGCGCCTCCAGAACACCGCGCCGGTCTCGAACGTGTCGGGCCTGACGCCGGTGCAGCCATTGACCCTGCGCCAGAGCTGCAGGCCTTCGAAGATGTCGCCCTGATGCAGTTCGCCGCCGCGCAGCGGGCGGCCTTCCAGCGGCACGGTGCGGTCGCGCCAGCCATGGGTCTGCAGCAGGTCGATCGGCCCCGCGCAAGTCGTCGGATGCGGCCGCCAGAAGCCGCCGGCGAGCGGCGCATAGGCCGCGCCTAAGCCCGGCTCCCTGCAGGCGAGATACCAGACCAGCGCCCCGCCGATCGAAAAGCCGGAGACCAGAACGCGTTTGCGGTCGATCGAGAAGCGCCGGGCCGCGTCGTCGAGAACCTCCCTGGCGAAGGCGAGTTCGTCGCGCTGCTGCGGCCCCTCCGGCCGGAAAGACCAGCCCGTGCCGAACGCGTTCGTCGGCCGCATCAGGCCGTTGGCGCCAAGCACGACATAGCCGGCCTCGACGAAGGGTCGCAGAAAGGAACTCTGCTCCAGCACGCTGCGGCCGAGCCCGCCCGCACCGTGGAAGAACAGCACGGCAGGCCGTGTTTCGCCCGCAGCCAGCGGCGTCTTCGGCACGATGGCGTGATAGTCGCCGAGCGGCACCGCGCAGGGCGTTCTGACGTCGCCGCAGGGTTGCGTGGGCTCGACGGCCTGCGCCCGATGGACCGCGACGGAACCAGCAAACGCCAGCAGGGCGGCAAGAACGATCGATCGCATTCCGGTGAACCGCCTCCGCTTTGCCGCAAGAGACTATGGCAGCGCCGCCGCGATGCGGGCAATCCGCACTTGACGCTTCGTGATGCAGGCCCAACCTAACCAGCCATGAACCGACGCAAGCTTCTCTCTATCCTTGGCCTGACCGCGCTCGCCTCATCGGGCGGCGTCGCCTGGGCCACGCTGTCGCGCTCGCGCAATCCCTATTACCAGGGGCCGGTCAGCGACCATTTCGATGGCCTGAGCTTCACCGACGGCCGGCCCGTGACCAAGGGCCTGATCGACGTCTGGAAATGGCAGACCGCCAAGCGCGAGCGCGAGGCCTTCCCGGCGCATTATCCCACCCCGCCGCAGGACAAGCCTCCGACCCGGTTCGAGGGCTTCCGCATCGTCCATCTCGGCCACGCCTCGTTCCTGTATCAGCTCGCCGGCGTGAACCTCTTGATCGATCCCGTCTATGCGGAGCGGGCGAGCCCGTTCTCCTTCGTCGGCCCCAGACGCGTGAACGCGCCCGGCGTCGCCTTCGAGGACCTGCCGCCGATCGACGCGGTACTGGTCACGCATAACCATTACGACCATCTCGATATCGAGACGCTGGCGCGGCTGCACCGCGCCTACAAGCCGCGCATGATTGTGCCGCTCGGCAACGACACCATCATCCGCGCCCGCATTCCCGATGCACGGCTGGAGGCGCATGACTGGAGCGACCGTGTCGTCCTGTCCGACAAGGTCGCGACGACGCTGGTCCCGACCTATCACTGGTCGGCGCGCGGCGCGCTCGACCGGCGCATGGCGCTGTGGTGCTCCTTCATCATCGAGATGGCCGGAACGAAAATCTTCCATGTCGGCGACACCGGCTATCATGACGGCTCGCTCTACGAGCGGCTCGGCGCGGAGCACGGCCCGTTCCGCCTCGCCGTCCTGCCGATCGGGGCCTATGAGCCGCGCTGGTTCATGTGGGACAACCACATGAACCCCGAGGAGGCGGTCAAGGTCATGCTCTCGCTGCGGGCGGAGCGCGCCATCGGCCACCACTGGGGCACGTTTCAACTCACCGACGAGGGGATCGAACGCCCTCCGGAAGCGCTCAAAGTCGCGCTCGCCCAGGCGAAGCTGCCGGAAGAACGCTTCGTCCCGATGCGGCCGGGGCTGAGCTGGACGGTCTGAACGACCCGCAGGTAGGATATCCGCGCGTCATCCCGGACAAGTCGCGCAGCGGCGCCGATCCGGGACCCATTCCTGAACGTTTCCGAGAAGCCTTCCGGAATGGATCCCGGGTCTCCGCTTCGCTGTGCCCGGGACGACGGCGAGGCAGACTGATTTCTGCAGAGTTCCGCTCAGCGCGGCTGGACGTAGACGTTGATCTCGAGATTAGGATCGGCCGGATCCCTCAGATCGCTGACATATTCCTCGAGGAAGGCGTCCTTGGCGACGATGTTCTTGGCCTCGAGATAGGCCGTGATCGTCTCATAGGTCGAATCGATGTCGTCATAGGGTGCGTAGTGGACGAAGCGCAGCGACGGCCCGGCCGGCGACTGGCTAGCGCGAACGCCATTGCCGAGCGGCGGCTGCCCCGCGCCATCGGCCGCGCGGTCGACAGGCAGCATGGCCTCGAATTTGAAGCCGTTGTCGTCCGTCTCGACAAATAGCGTCAGCGGCCGCCCGGCGATGGCGAGCCCGGCGCGCGAGGCCTCGTCGCGCAGGATGCGGAAGCTGGCCGAGAGCGTCTCGAAACCCTGATCCCAGCTCGCCTGCCCCGCCAGCGCCAGCACCGGCTTGGCGGCGAGCAGAATGTCATCGACGTCGCTGGCGTCGCCGGGGCGGCCGGCCAGCGTGGCGTTGGGATTGGGCATGCCGGTCTGCTGCTGCGGCGCGACTGGCGGCAGCGGCTGGCCGGGCGGGGGCAGTGTCGGTGGCGGTTGCACGGGCTGCGGCTCGACCGGGCCGGGAAGACTCGGCGCGGGCTGCACCGGCTGCGGCGTCACCGGTCCAGGCAGCGCAGGCGCAGGTTGCACTGGCGTCGGGCCGGGAGGCGTCTCCGGTATGGCTGCGGGCGGCGCGGGAGCGGGGGCTGGCGGAGACTGCGTCGGCGTCACAACGCCCGGCGGCGGCGCGAGCGGGGCGGATTCGACCGGGGTCGGCGGCGCGACGCGGCTTTGCGCCGACAGTTGCGGCGACATCATCACCGAGGCGATGCCGAAACCGGCCACGAGCGCCGGAATGCTGATCCGTGAATACCGCATCGTCATGATCCTGATCGCCAGTTTCCGATGGCTAGGTCGGGCAACCCGTTCGATTCGTGCCTTGCGGCGCAACATAGACTATCCATCTTCGTGCGGAACGATCGGAGTGGCCTCACCGAGAGCGCCGACGATGGCTTTTTCGGGTCGCTCCGGTCTATAAAGCGGCTATTCCACGGACATGTGACCAATGAACGCCCTCGCGCTGCGCCGGTTCCTGAAGATGAACGGTCTTGGCAACCAGATCACCGTGCTTGACCTGCGCGGCACGAAGCTGCGCGTCTCCGAGGACGACGCCCGCGCCATCGCCGCCGAGCCCCGCGCGCGCTTCGACCAGTTGATGGTGCTGCACGATCCATTGGCGCCGGGCACCGACGCCTTCATCCGCATCTACAACACCGACGGTTCCGAGGCAGGCGCCTGCGGCAACGGAACGCGCTGTGTCGCCTGGGCGATGATGGCCGATCCCGGGATGGGCGATCCGGCAAAGACGACACTCACGCTCCAGACGAAGGCAGGGCTGCTGCCGGCCTTTCGCGAAAGCGAGCTCGTCTTCACCGTCGATATGGGCGCGCCGAAGCTGGGCTGGGAAGACATTCCGCTCGCAGAGCCGTTCCACGACACGGCCCATTTCGAACTGCAGATCGGCCCGATCGACTCACCCGTCCTGCACACGCCCTGCGCCGTCAACATGGGCAACCCCCATGCGGTCTTCTTCGTCGACGATCCCTATAGCTTCAACCTCGCGCAGATCGGCCCGCTGCTGGAGAACCACCCTATCTTCCCCGAGCGCGCCAATATCGAACTCGCCGCCGTCACCGCGCCCGACCATATCGTGCTGCGCGTCTGGGAGCGTGGCGCCGGGATCACGCAGGCCTGCGGCTCGGGCGCCTGCGCGGCGCTGGTCGCTGCCGTCCGGCGCGAATTGTCGAACCGCAAGGCGACCGTCAGCCTGCCCGGCGGCGATCTCGAGATCGAATGGCGCGAGCGCGACGGTCATGTCCTGATGACCGGCCCGGTTGCATTCGAATGGGACGGCGTGCTGGATCCGGGCCTGTTCGAGCGCGCGGCCTGATGGCGGCCGAGCTCGTCAATTTCGGCTGCCGGCTGAACATCGTCGAGGGCGAGACGATCAGGCAGCAGGCGCAGGCTGCGGGACTGTCCGGCATCGCGATCGTCAACAGCTGCGCCGTCACCTCGGAAGCGGTGCGGCAGGCCCGGCAGGCGGTGCGGCGGCTCGCCCGCGCGCAGCCCGGACGCCCGGTCGTGGTTACCGGCTGCGCCGCGCAGATCGACCCGGCCGCATTCGCCGCCATGCCGCAGACGGCGCGCGTGCTCGGCAACGCCGAGAAGCTGCGCCCCGAGAGCTGGATGGCGCTGGCCCGCTCGAACAGCCTGCTCGCGGGCGATGCGCAAAACCCCGACGACAAGATTGCGGTCGGCGACATCATGACCGAGAGCCGGCTGGCGCCGGCGTTGCAGGAGCGCGCGCAGAACCGCACGCGCGGCTTCGTGCAGGTCCAGAACGGCTGCGACCATCGCTGCACCTTCTGCGTCATCCCGTTCGGACGCGGCCGCTCGCGCTCGCTGACGCCGGACGCCGCTTTCGACCAGTGCCGGCGGCTCGTCGAGGACGGCGTTCGCGAGATCGTGCTGACCGGCGTCGACCTGACGAGCTACGGCCATGATCTCCCCGAAGAGCCCACGCTCGGCGCGCTGGTCAAGGCGCTCCTCCGCGACCTGCCGGAGCTGCCGCGCCTGCGGCTCTCCTCGATCGACGCCGTCGAGGTCGACGACGATCTGCGCGACGCCATCGCGACCGAACCCCGGCTGATGCCACATCTGCATCTCTCGCTGCAGGCCGGCGACGATCTTATTTTGAAGCGCATGAAGCGCCGGCATAGCCGCGAGGACGCGGTCGCCTTCTGTAGCCAGATGCGCGAACTTCGACCCGAGATCGCCTTCGGCGCGGACCTGATCGCCGGGTTCCCGACCGAGGACGAGGCGATGTTCCAGCGCTCGCTCGACCTGATCGGCGAATGCGATCTGGCCTTCGTCCACGTCTTCCCCTATTCGCCGCGCCCCGGCACGCCGGCCGCGCGCATGCCGCAGCTTTCTGGGACGGTCGTCTCGGAGCGTGCGGCCCGCCTGCGCGAGACGGCGGCGTGCGCCCATCGCCGCCACCTCGAAGCCCGCATCGGCAGGCCGCTCTCGGTGTTGACCGAGCGCGGCAACACCGGCCGCGCCGAGGATTTCACGCTGGTGCGCTTCGGGCGGGATGTGAAAGCAGGAGAGATCGTGCCGGTATCCGCGCGGTCGGCCGACGAAAAGGCGCTTATCTCCGCATAGGCCGCCTTATCAGACCAGCCTGATAAGTTCGGAATAGGCCTGAAGCGTCCTGTTGGCGGTCAGGAGAATGCAGGGTTCAGCCAGAGCCTGAGCCACCAGCAGCCGGTCGAACGGGTCGCCATGGATTCTCGGCAGACGCTGGACATGTGCAGCGATACGCGCGGCGACCGGCATTTCCCGAAAACCCGTTGCCGCCGCCTCGTCGATGAGTTCGTCGGCGTCGATGACGAAATCGGCCCGACGCAGGGAGGTCTTGATAGCGACCTCCCAGATGCTGGCCGCGCTATAAAATATCTCGTTGTTCCTGTCAGTGATCGCGTCTCGCCACGCATCGCTTATCCTGGCAGGGTCGGAAAAGGCCCAGATCAGGACATGCGTATCGAGAAGAAGGCGCATCACTCGCCGTTGAAGAGTTTCAAGACCTCGTCCGGCAGCGGCGCGTCAAAGTCGTCAGGGATCCGAATCTTACCGGTCAAACGGCCCAGGACGCGCCGTTCCGGCTCAACGGCAAGCGGCACGAGCCGCGCCATAGGCTTGCCATGCTTGGCGATCACCACCTCGTTGCCAGCCGCGACCTCATCGACGAGGCGAGACAAGTGAGTCTTGGCAGCGTGAAGATTGACGGTGCTCATGGCTCATTCCTATGATTGAACCAGCTTAGTTCAATTCGCTTCGGATGCCAACGCCGCTGCGCTCCGCATCACTTTCACCCCTGCTGCCCCGCGACCTCCTCGCGCAGCGCCCGGCGCAGGACCTTGCCGACATTGGTCTTGGGCAGGCTCTCGCGGAAGACGATCTGCTTGGGCACCTTGTAGCCGGTCAGGCCTTCCTTGCAGAAGGCGCGCAGCGCATCGGCCGTCAGCGCTTCGTCGCGCTTGACCACGAAAGCGGTCACCGCCTCGCCGGAATGCTCGTCGGGCAGGCCGATCACCGCCGCTTCCAGCACGCCGGGATGGGAGGCCAGCACGTCCTCGACCTCGTTGGGATAGACGTTGAAGCCCGAGACCAGGACCATGTCCTTCATCCGGTCGACGATCCTGACCTCGCCATTGGGCAGCATCACGCCGACATCGCCGCTGCGGAAGAAGCCGTCGGCGGTCATCACCTTGGCGGTCTCGTCGGGCCTGTTCCAGTAGCCGACCATGACCTGCGGGCCGCGGATGCAGATCTCGCCGGGCTCGCCATGGGGCATGTCGTTGCCCTCGGCGTCGCGGATGGCGAAATCGGTCGAGGGCAGCGGGAAGCCGATCGTGCCGCTGAACTCGGCCATGTCGGGCCGGTTGATCGAGGCCACCGGCGAGGTCTCCGAGAGGCCGTAGCCCTCGACGATCGGCTTGCCGGTGACGTCCTTCCAGCGTTTGGCGACTGCGGCTTGCGTCGCCATGCCGCCGGCGACCGCGAAGCGCATCTCCGAGAAATCGACGTCCTTGATCTCGGGATGGTTGGCCAGCGCGTTGTAGAGCGTGTTGACGCCGGAGAAGAGCGTGATCCGGCTGCTCTTCAGCGTCTTGACGAAGCCGGCGATGTCGCGCGGATTGGCGATCAGCAGGCCCTTGGCGCCGATCCGCAGCATGAACATGCAGCAGCAGGTCAGCGCGAAGATGTGGTAGAGCGGCAGCGCCGTCACCATGACGTGCTGATAGTCGCTCTTGCCCAGCGGCGGCTCCAGCGCCCACCCAAGCCAGAGATTGGCCTGTTCGACATTGGAGGCGACGTTGCGGTGGCTCAGCGTCGCGCCCTTGGCGACGCCTGTCGTTCCGCCGGTATATTGCAGGAAGGCGATGTCGTCGGGCGTCACGGTGACGGGCATCATGGCGGCGGGGCCCGCCAGGATCGACTTCAGCGACACCGAGCCCGGCAGGTTGAAGGGCTTGACCACCTTCTTGATCTTGCGCGCGACGAAATTGACGATCGTGCCCTTGAAGCCCATCAGGTCGCCGGCGGTGGCGACCACGATCGCCTCCAGCTTCAGGTTCGGCCGCGCTTCCTCTACGACATGGGCGAAGTTCTCGATCACGACGAGCGCCCGAGCGCCGGAATCGTTGATCTGGTGCGTCAATTCCCGCGCCGTGTAGAGCGGGTTGACGTTGACGACGGTGAAGCCTCCGAGCAACGCCCCGAAGATCGTCGCCGGATAGGCCAGGATGTTGGGCATCATCAGCGCGATGCGGTCGCCCTTCTTGAAGCCCTTAGCCTGCAGCCAGGTCGCGAAGGCCTGCCCGGCGCGGCCCGTCTCGGCAAAGGAGATCGTCTTGCCGAAGCTCTCGAAGGCGGGGCGGTTCGCATAGGTCGAGCAGGCGGTGCGGATCAGATCGGCCAGCGTGCCGACCTTGTCGGCGTCGAGTTGCGGCGGCACGGCCTGCGGATAATGCGCCAGCCAGGGCCGCTGGTCGGGTTTAGGCGCACCGCTGATCGCGTTCATGGTCGTTGTCCTCCCTTAGCCCTCCGCATTCCGGCCGCGATCGCGCCCGTTGCGGACTGTTTTGCTGACCACACACTGCGAAACCGCGACGGCGGACGCAAGCGCCCGCCGTCGCAAAATCGGCACAAGGTTTAGATATGAACCTTTTTCGACACAGTCGGGTCAGCGCGCATGGGCAAGGGAGTGCGCATTGGCATCGACCTAGGCATGGGCTTGGGCCTGGGCGTGCGCGGAGACGATCGCGTCGGCCGGCTTGCCGGCAAGTTCGGCGAGATGGTCGAAGCGGGCCGAGAACGAGCCGACGCCGGCGGTGGCCGAGCGCAGTTCGACGATCAGCCCCGCCATCTCCGCCTCCGGGATCAGCGCGTTGATCTGGTCCCAGCCGCGCCAGCCCGGCCGGGAATCGTAGCCGAGGATCTGCCCGCGCCGGCTCGACACGATCGCCGACGCCCGCGACATCGCATCCGACGGCACCACGACCTCGACCATCAGGATTGGCTCCAGCAGCACCGGCCTGGCCTGAGGCATGGCCTCCGCCATCGCGATCCGCGCCGCCTGGCGGAAGGCCATGTCGGAGGAATCGACGCTGTGATGCGAGCCGTCGGTCAGCGTCACGGCAAGATCGACCAGCGGGAAGCCGAGCGGGCCATGCTGGCAATAATCGCGCACGCCTGCCTCGACCGAGGCGATGTAGTTGCGCGGCACCGCGCCGCCGACCACGCGGTCGATGAAGCGGATGCCCTGCCCGCGCGGCAACGCCTCGACCTCCAGCACGACATCGCCATATTGCCCGTGCCCGCCGCTCTGCTTGCGGTGCCGGCCTCGCGCGGAGGCCTTGCCCCTGATGCTTTCGCGGTGGCCGATCTGCGGCGGCCCGCTTTCGACGCCGACGCCGTAGCGGCCCGAAAGCCGCTCCAGCGTCACGCGCAGATGCATCTCGCCCTGCCCCGACAGCCGCGTCTCGCCGAATTCCGGCAATTGCGTCACGATCAGCGCCGGGTCCTCTTCGCTGATGCGCGACAGCGCCGCCGCCAGCCGGACATCGTCCTTGCGGTCCTTCACGCAGACGGCGAGCGCATGCACGGGCTCGGGCGGCGCGATCGAGACGATCAGCGGCGGCCTCGCCTTGCCGGGAGCCAGAGCCTCGCCCGTGCCGACGCCCTCCAGTCGCAGCAGGCCGGCGACCTCGCCCTCCTCGACAGCGGGCCGGCGGCTCTGCTCGGAGCCCTTGAGGTCGACCACGCCGGCGATCCGCGCTTCGGCCCCGCCCGATGCGGTGACGACGTCGCCCTCGGCCAGCCTTCCGCGCAGCATCCGCGCCAGCGAAACCTTGCCGCCATGGCTCGAATGCCAGGTCTTGATGACCTGGGCCAGGGGCGCCCCGTCATCGACCACGCCGATGCGCCCCCGCGTCGTCGCCAGCCCCGGAGCCTCATGGCGTAGCGCCTTGAGCAGCCGCGTCACGCCATTGCCGCGCTCGGCCGCGCCGATCAGCACCGGCACGACATGGCCACGCTGCAGGTCGCGGGCGAGATCGTCGAAAACGCGATCGCGCGGCGGCTCCATGTCTCCCAGCAGATCCTCCATCAGCGCGTCGTCATGGTCGGCGAGCGTCTCCAGCATGGAGAAGCGCGCATCCTTTTCGCGGCCGATCTCGGCATCGGCCAGCGGCACGATCTCGCTGGGCGCATGCTCGCGATAGATGAAGGCCCGCTCAAGGGCGAGATCGATGAAGCCGACCGCGATGCCGTTTTTCCAGATCGGGATCTGGCGCAGCAGCAGCGGCGTGCGCGAGGCCCGCTGCAGCAGGCCAAGCGTCTCGCGAACGCGGCGCGTGGCGGCGTCGATCTTGTTGAGGAACAGGAAGCGCGGGATGTCGGCCTCTTCCAGTTCGCGCAGCACGAGTTCGAGCGCCGGAATCTTGCGGTCGTCGGCCTCGCAGACCACGACCGCTGCGTCGACCACCGGCAGGACATGGCGCATCTCGTGCAGGAATTCGACCGAGCCGGGGCAGTCGATGAAGGTGAAGCGCTCGCCCAGGAATTCGACGGTCGCGACGTTGGGCTCCGTGCTCATCTGGTGCGCGCGGGCCTCAGGCGAGGCGTCGCCCAGACTGTTGCCGGCCTTGACGGAACCGGCGCGGGACAGCCCGCCGCAGCGTTCGACGATGCTCTCGAGCAAAGTCGTCTTGCCGCTCTGAAAGGGACCGACGAGCGCGATGCATCGCGGCCCCGTTCCTCTGACGCCGTTGCCGTCTCCCGGGCTCTGGGTGGATTGGGTCATCTTCGTCCTCCTTCGGGATGAGCCGCAGGATCGGAGCCGAAATCCGGTCGCGCGGCGGAAGGCCGGCGGAACGCGAAAAGGCAAGCGCCCACGCCGGTCGGGCGGCGGTCGCTCCGGCCCGACGGAGTCGGGCGGCCGTCGAAGAGGGATGTCGAAAGAGAGGTTCGCGCCGTTCGGCGGCGGGCGCAAGGGGGATTGTGTGATGCGCCGCGGCAAGCAGCGGGAGGATCTTGGTTCAGCGATGGGTCGGAAAGGGCCGCTCGCTGGCCACTACCCGCCGCCGGCGTGCGAGGCCCAGCTACTCCGAGCGTTTGCGTCCGATCTCCGTTATCGCACCAAGCCCAACCGCGAAAAGGATCACGTAGATTCCCTGATCGATTGCCTCACCGGAGGTTTTCTTGCCGATGTATCGAGCGGTCGCGGCGTCACGCGCTTCCTTAGGTTCGATAGAGGCGACGTACATACCGATTCCAAGGCGCACTACCCCTAAGGCGAGCGCCAGCATTGCCAGAATGCGGGCCAATTTCGTGAACATCGCTGAATCTCCTGCGGCTTTCAATCATAGCGGGATAGGTCGCCAGCCGCATCTAATCTAATAGATCGCCGGTGCATCACCCGCCCCCCGTAGCAGGAGGGGTGGCGGCAGCGGAGCATGTCCGCAACGATCGAAAACAGACCTACCGATTCCTTCTCTCCCCCCGCAGCGTCGCAAGCCCGATCCCGACCGCATCGAATCCGCCATCGACCGCCAGCACCTGCCCGGTGATGTAGCTCGCCTTGTCGCCGCAGAGGAACACGATCGCCTGCGCCAGTTCCTCCTCAAGCCCGTAGCGGGCGAGCGGGATGGCGTCGCGGTAGTCGGCCCTGATCTCGGGGCTATGCACCGCCTTGGCCATGGCGGTGTCGACCGGGCCGGGCGCGACCGCGTTGACTCTAATGCCGAGCGAGGCGAGTTCGGCCGCCTGCTGCTTGGTGAGATGCGCCAGCGCCGCCTTCGAGGTGCCGTAGGCGACGCGCAGGGTCGAGGCGCGCAGGCCCGAGATCGAGGTGATGTTGACGATCGCGCCGCCGCCGCCATCCGCCATCAGGGCGGCGGCCGCCTGCACGGTCAGGAACGGCCCGGTCAGGTTGACCGCCATGACGCGGTTCCACTCCTCCAGCGTCGTCTCCAGCAGCGGCTTGAACACCGCCGTGCCGGCATTGTTGACCAGCGCATCGAGCCTCCCGAAGCGGGCGGCGAACGCGGCGAAGGCGGCCGTGATCTGCGCGGGATCGCCGAGATCGCAGCTCAGCGCCAGCGTGGCTTCGGGCGCGCCGATCTCGGCCACGGACTGCGCCAGCAACTCGCCCTCGATATCGAGCAGCGCGACGCGCCAGCCCTCGGCGAGGAAGAGCTTTGCGGTCGCCAGCCCGATGCCGCGCGCGGCCCCGGTGACGAGGGCGACGCGTTGAGTGCTTACAGGCATGATGTTTCGACCCTTGCAGCTTCTGTTCTGGTTGGGTGCAGCCTATGCACAGGCCTTCGCGCCAAGCCAAGCGAGGCGTTGCCACCGCACCGCTCGACAAACGCCCGCGCCTCCTGTATGGCCCGCGCACTCAACTGAAAACAGCGCGCCGTAACGCCCGCGTGTACACACGCGACAACGGCATATGGAGAAGACCCGTGAACATCATCGAGCAGCTCGACGCCAAGCAGGTCGCCCGCCTCAGCGAGGGCAAGAACATCCCGCATTTCCAGCCCGGCGACACCGTGCAGGTCAACGTCAAGGTCAAGGAAGGCGAGCGCAGCCGCGTCCAGGCCTATGAGGGCGTCTGCATCGCCCGCAATGGCGGCGGGCTGAACCAGAGCTTCACCGTCCGCAAGATCAGCTATGGCGAGGGCGTCGAGCGCGTCTTCCCGCTGTTCTCGCCGAACCTCGATTCGATCAAGGTCATCCGCAAGGGCAAGGTGCGCCGCGCCAAGCTCTATTACCTGCGCGATCGCCGCGGCAAGTCGGCCCGCATCGCCGAGCGCGTCGAGGCCCGTCCGCCCAAGGGCGCCAAGGCCGAAGCCAAGAAGTAAGCCTCGGGCTTCAGAGCCAGATTATGAGAACGCGGCCTTTCGGGGCCGCGTTTTTGTTTGCGCCCCATCTTACTGGAGTCGTCCCGGGCGAAGCGCAGCGCAGACCCGGGTCCCATTCCATAACCGCTCAGGAATGGCTCCCGGAGCGGCGCGGCTTCGCCGCTTGTCCGGGATGACCCGATCAGGATGAAGACGGCTATTCCTGCCCGCCAAAGGTCATGTCCCGTCGCGCCGTCAGGATCGAGATCGAGTAGCCAGCCACCACGTCGACCAGCGCCATCAGCGTGATGATCAGGAAGGTGCCGGTGCCGAAGCCTGGCGCCAGCAGGAAGCCGACGAAGCAGGCGATGAAGACCAGCATCGACAGGCCGTGATTGAGGATCGAGCTCGATTTCGCGCTGGTCGCGTTCATGATCTCGAAGAACAGCACGATCGTCGAGATCGCCAGCAGCAACTCGCTCATCGTCAAGGCGAAGCGCGTGCCAGATGGCAGGTCGAAGCCCATCAGTTCGCGCGACAGGGGCACGCCGGTGATCGCGACCGGGACCGCGTAGGCGATGACAGCCAGAACCATGAAGGGAAAGAACCGCAGCATCTCGTCACCTGCCTTGCCGGCGGCCGTCGCCGCGCCGGATCGCCCAAGGCTTGCGCTGTTTCGATGGCAGCGGCAAGACGCCGGAAGAGCCATGCACGCCGATTGCGTCCCGCATGCGCGGCCCGCCGCGCGTTTCGTTGCCGCCTCAGTCTGGAACTGTTAGAACCGCTCCATGACGAGAGTCCCACAGATCGAGGATGGCAGCCGCCGCATCGTGCGCCGCGAGGCGAGCCCGCGCCGCATGCCGACGACGCAAGGGTTCGCCGCGATCGACGATCATGCCCGCCTGCCCTGGCGCTTCTTCGGACGCTTCACCGCTTCGATCGCCGCAGGCCTTAGGCGCGCCTGAGACCGGCCCTCGGCCGGCGACAGGCCGATGCGCTGCGCCCTCCGGCCCGAACGCCGGACTTTTTCGACTGCTATCCAAGACCCGCAAAAGGCTCAAACGCCATGACGTCCGCTTCCGCACCCCGCACCCTCTACGACAAGATCTTCGACGACCACATCGTCGACCGGCAGGAGGACGGCACCTGCCTGCTCTATATCGACCGCCACCTCGTCCATGAGGTGACGAGCCCGCAGGCCTTCGAGGGCCTGCGTATGACCGGCCGCAAGGTCCACGCGCCGCACAAGACGCTGGCCGTGGTCGACCACAACATCCCCACCACCGACCGCTCCAAGGGCATCGCGGAAGAGGAGAGCCGCATCCAGGTCGAGGCGCTGGCGAAGAACGCCAGGGACTTCGGAGTCCAGTATTTCGACGAGCTCGATATCCGCCAGGGCATCGTCCATATCGTCGGCCCCGAGCAGGGCTTCACCCTGCCCGGCACGACGATCGTCTGCGGCGACAGCCACACCTCGACCCATGGGGCGTTCGGAGCGCTGGCCCACGGCATCGGCACCTCGGAGGTCGAGCATGTGCTCGCCACCCAGACGCTGATCCAGAAGAAGGCGAAGAACATGCTCGTCCAGGTGGACGGCGTCGCAGCCAGGGGCGTCACCGCCAAGGACATCACGCTCGCCATCATCGGCGAGATCGGAACCGCGGGCGGCACCGGCTCGGTGATCGAATATGCCGGCGAGGCGATCCGCGCGCTCTCGATGGAAGGCCGCATGACGGTCTGCAACATGTCGATCGAGGGCGGCGCGCGCGGCGGCATGATCGCGCCCGACGAGAAGGCCTATGCCTATCTCAAGGGCCGGCCGATGGCTCCGAAGGGCGAAGCCTGGGACGCCGCCGTCCGCTACTGGGAGACGCTGCGCACCGACGAGGGCGCGTTCTTCGACCGCGTGGTGAAGCTCGACGCCGGCAACCTGCCGCCGATCGTCTCCTGGGGCACGAGCCCGGAAGACGTCGTCTCGGTGGCGGGCGCTGTGCCCGATCCGGCTCTGATCGCCGACGAGACCAAGCGCACCTCCAAGCAGCGCGCGCTCGACTATATGGGCCTCACCGCCGGGACGAAGATGACCGAGATCCCGCTCGACGTGATCTGGATCGGCTCCTGCACCAATGGCCGCATCGAGGATCTGCGCGCCGTCGCCAAGGTCGTCGAGGGCAAGAGGATCGCCGGCTCGCTCGACTACGCCATGATCGTGCCGGGCTCGGGGCTGGTGAAGCAGCAGGCGGAGGCCGAGGGGCTCGACAAGATCTTCCTCGCCGCCGGCTTCGAGTGGCGCGAGCCGGGCTGCTCGATGTGCCTGGGCATGAACCCCGACCAGCTCAAGCCCGGCCAGCGCGCGGCCTCCACCTCGAACCGCAATTTCGAGGGCCGCCAGGGCTTCAAGGGCAGGACGCATCTGGTCTCGCCGGTGATGGCGGCGGCTGCGGCGCTGGCGGGCCGGTTCGTCGATGTCAGGACGTTGGGGTGAGCGGATAAGGCGCTGGCCTCGCTGCTGAGAAGCGGGAGCGACGCCGGTGCCGACCGTCGTTAAACTCGGTCCATACCGGGTTTACTTCGTCAGTCATGACTGCCGCGAGCCAGCCCATGTTCATGTCGATCGCGACCTGAACACAGCCAAGTTCTGGCTCCAGCCGTTCAGGCTCGCGAGTCAGATCGGCTTTTCGCGTCACGAATTGCGTGACATCGAACGGCTGGTCAGGGACAATCTCGATCGTTGCCTGGAGGTTTGGCATGAGCACTGCGGAAGAGCTTCTCATTGAAGCGCGCGTGCAAAGCGTGCGCTGCACCGACGATCGGCTCATCGTCGACCTGACGGACGGCCGTGAATTGTCGGTGCCGATCCGCTGGTATCCCCGCCTGCTGAAGGCGTCTCCCTCTGAGCGCGCCGATTGGCAGCTTGCCGGAGCCGGTTATGGCATCCACTGGCCGCAGATCGACGAAGACCTGAGCGTCAAGGGTCTGCTGATGGGCTGGGCTGCCCCCGGCGTCGTGAAATGACCAACGACCCCCGCGAAGCCGCCCGCGCGGCCGAGGCGCAGGCCGCGCTCGACCGCGTCAAGCGCGACAATGAGAACTTCCTCGGCTCGTCCATGGCGCGCGCCGCCGATCATTTCTCGGGCAAGGACGCCCCGCAGGACAATGCCGCAGAACTCTGGGGCCGCCGCGTCGGCCGCACGCTGTCTTTGCTTGGCGTCATCGTGCTGGCCTGGTGGCTCGGCCACCAGCTGAAGATCTGGTGATGGGCAGCGTTCCCTCCGTCAGCGCTGCCTCGTCGGCGTCCAGCAGCGCTCATGCCGAGGCTGGAGCGGCTATCGACTGGGACGCCGCCAAAGCCCCCGCCATCGCCGATTTCGAGGCGATGGCGCAGGCGGCTTTCGACCGTCTCCCCGACGAGTTCCGCGCGCTTTGCAGCGACGTGGTCTTCAACGTCACCGAATTCCCCGAGGACGACGTTCTGAAGGAACTGGAGACCGAGAGCCCCTTCGACATCCTCGGCCTGTTCTCCGGCGTCGGCCTGCCGCAACAGGGCTACGCCCCGCAGACCGGCCAGATGCCCAACACGATCCATCTCTACCGCCGCCCGATCCTCGACTACTGGGCCGAGAACGACGAAAGCCTTGGCCATATCGTGACCCATGTGCTGGTCCACGAGATCGGCCATCATTTCGGCTTCTCCGACGAGGACATGGACGCGATCGAGGCGCAGGCGGAGGCGGAGCGGTAGCGAATGTTCGACGAACTCATCCGCCACTGGCCCGGGCTGGCTCTGGTCTACTCCGCCCAAGCCTTCGCGGTCGCCAGCCCCGGCCCGAGCAACCTGATGGTGATGGCGACCGCGATGGAGCGCGGCCGGCGCGCCGGCATGATCCTGGGCCTCGGCGTCACCACCGGCTCGCTGACCTGGGGCATTCTGGCTGCGCTCGGCGTCTCGGCGCTGATCGCGGCCCATCCCGGCGCGCTCTATGCGATCAAGATCGTTGGCGGGCTCTATCTGCTCTTTCTGGCCTGGCGCTCGGCCCGCTCGGCGCTGCGGACCGACCCGCCGCCTCCCCCGACCGTCGCGTCGGGCCGCCGGACCTGGCTGCGCGGCTACCTGATGCACCTGACCAACCCCAAGGCGATCCTGGGCTGGACCGCGATCATCGCGCTCGGCCTGCGCCCCGATGCGCCGTTCGCGATCGTCTGCGCCATCGTGATCGGCTGCGGCCTGATCTCTCTGGCGATCAACCAGGGCTATGCCCTGCTGTTCTCGACACCGTCGATGATCACGGGCTATCGCCGGGTCCGGCGACGCGCCGAGGCCTGCCTCTCGGCGGTGTTCGCTTTTGCCGGATTCAAGCTGTTGACGGCGCAGTCTTGAAACGCGCCAACGATCACGTCATGAACTTTACCAAGCAGGAACGATTGGAATTGCCGCCATGCAGCCCTTCACCACGCTGACCTCCACCCCCGCGCCGCTGAAGGTGATCAATGTCGACACCGACATGATCATCCCCAAGCAATACCTCAAGACGATCAAGCGAACGGGGCTCGGTAGCGCGCTGTTCTCGGAGATGCGTTACCGCGAGGACGGCTCGGAAAACCCGGATTTCGTGCTGAACCAGCCGGCCTATCGCAAATCGGAGATCCTGGTCGCCGGCGACAATTTCGGCTGCGGCTCCTCGCGCGAGCATGCGCCCTGGGCGCTGCTGGATTTCGGCATACGCTGCGTGATCTCGACCTCGTTCGCCGACATTTTCTACAACAACTGCTTCAAGAACGGCATTTTGCCGATCGTGGTGAAGCCCGAGGATCTGGAAAAGCTCTTCGACGACGCCGATCGCGGCTCGAACGCGACGCTGACGGTCGATCTCGCCAAGCAGGAGATCACCGGTCCCGACGGCGGCAAGGTTACCTTCGAGATCGACCCCTTCCGCAAGCACTGCCTCATCAACGGCCTCGACGATATCGGCCTGACGATGGAGAAGGCCAGCAAGATCGACGCATTCGAGGCGAAGCTGGCGCAGCGCGAGTGGGCTTGAACGCCTCCAGGCATCCAGACAGCCCGCTTCAGCGCGTCCCATAACAAAAGCGCCGCCGCCTCTTGCGAGACGGCGGCGCTCCCGAATGGTCGGTCAGGTCTTCTCAGGCGTTACGACGCCGTAAGCGCCGCGACATCACGCACAGGCGCGCTCAGCCCGGTAACCTTTCCAGCCATCGAGGCCTTGCCGGTGGCGAGATCGACCTTGTGCAGCGCGCCATCGGCGAGCAGCCAGCCGGTGTTGCCACCCGAGGCGTCGGTTTCGATGTCGAAGGCGATCGTCTTCGGCATGACGCCGAGCTTGCCGACCGCGCCGAGCACCCCATCATTCGGCGGCGCCTGCTTGAGCAGGCCGCCGATCTTGGCGTCGATGTCGTAGAGCGCGGTCTCCTTCGTGCCCTTCACCGAATTGGTGTAGGCGCCCGCCACGACCATCGGCGTCTCGCCCTTGTGCATGTCGCTCTCGGCGAACTTCAGCGAGCCATCGACCACGACCTTGCCGTCATCGACATTGACGCGGTAGTTCGTGCCGTCGGCGCCCATGACGCGCAGACGGTCGGCGGCGGGATTGAAATCGACGGTCGCCATCGTCGAAGCCGAGAGAACCTTGTCCATCTTCGACTTCATCGTCGCCTTGCCGGTCTTGTCGACGGTGTAGATCGTGCCGTCGGCGGCCAGAGCGTAGAGCATGCCGTCTGCAGGGCGGACATCGATGCCGGCTATCTTTCCGTTGATGCCGGTCACCTTCATCGACGCGCCGGCCTTCATCGTGCCGGTATCGACCATGGTGAGCGTATTGTCGCCAGACAGCGCGGCGAGCATGCCGGCCTGGGCGGAATGGGAGGCGGTCGCGGCGGCGCAGAGCAGAGTCGTAGCGAGGATAGCGTGGCGGGTGGTCCGGTTCATGACGTGATCCTTATGACTTGTGGTCTTGGGGTCCGTGACGGGTATCCGCTGCAGCGATGTCAGGGATAACGCCGACCGGCGGTTGCGGATGCGCCGGAAAAAATAAAAATCGCGGGGCATCCGCAGGCGATGCGAGCGTGTAACAACAGGCTGCCGGAAATCCTGCGGGCGCCCCCCCCGCAAGCGAGGTCGGCCAGCGAGGGAGACAAGGATGGCGAGCGACGCCACGTCGTCGGGAAAGGCCCGGGAGGCCTCGGACAAGGCCCGGGAATCTTCGGGCAAGGCCAAAGAGATCGAGTCCGCCCTGAAGGCTTGCGCATCCGGCGATAAATTAGCGCTCAAGCGCATCTATGACGTCGAGTCGGCGCGTATGCTGGGAGTTGCGCAGCGTTTGCTGAAGCGTCGGGCGCTCGCCGAGGAGGCCGTGCAGGACGCTTTTGTTCTTATCTGGCGGCATGCGGCGCGCTTCGATCCCGAGCGCGGCAGCGGCCTCACCTGGATTTACGCGATCCTGCGAAACCGGTCGCTGTCGATCCTGCGGGACGAGAAGCGGACCGAGACGAGCGAAAACCCTGTCGCCGAGGATCTGGCGAGCGAAGAGGACGATCCCGAAACGGTCATGTCGAAGCTGTCCGACGCAAAGGCCCTGCGCGCCTGCCTTGAGACGCTGCCCCCGCAGCGGCGCGGCATCGTGCTGCTCGCCTTCGTGCAGGGCCTGACCCATGGCGAAATCGCCGGCAAGCTCAGCATGCCGATCGGAACCGTGAAATCCTGGATCAGGCGCTCGCTGATGTCGCTCAAGGAGTGCCTCGGATGAGCCCTTCTGTTGACGCGATCCTGACCCCGTCCGAACGCGACGCGCTGGCCGGCGAGTATGTGCTGGGGCTGATCGAGGGCGCCGATCTCGTCGCCTTCGCGCGCCGGCTGGAGAGCGACCACGCCGTCGCCGCTTCGGTCGAGCGCTGGCGCGCCCATCTACATCCGATCGATGCGGCTGTCGCGCCGATCGCGCCTTCGCCCGGCCTGTGGTCGCGCATCGAGGCCGATCTCGGTCTGACGACGCAGACGGCGGCGCGTCCGGCGGCCGCCGCGCCCGCCCTCGGCAGCCGCCTCGCCGACTGGTGGAACAGCCTGTTCGTCTGGCGCGGCGCGGCCTTGGCCGGAGCGCTGGCGAGCCTGCTGCTGGCGGTTGGCCTGTTCGCGGCGCTCGACCGGGCGCAGCGCCAGCCGGTCTATGTCGCGGTCCTGCTGACCGAGGCCGGCATCGCGACCGCCGTCGTCAACACTTATCCCGACCGCCGCGTCGAGATGGTGCCGCTGCAGAACATCGCGGTTCCGCCCGGCATGGCGCTCGAGATCTGGACGCTCTGGGACCGCGCGGTCGGCCCGCGCTCGGTCGGCCTGATCGACCGCGCCCGCACCACGCCGCTGCGCCTCGACCAGCTTCCGCTCGGCCGCGACCAGCTCTTCGAGATCACGATCGAACCCGCGACCGGCTCGCCGACGGGACGCCCGACGGGGCCGATCGTGGCGAAAGGAACGACGTCTCAGGCGTTGTAAGGCGGGGTAAGAACCTCCGTCACCCCGGATCAAGCCCGGGTTGACGGTGTTGGTTTGATACGGTCAATCTGTTCTCACAGCCCATCGTATGCTTCCGCGTCGGCCGCACTGAGCCATTCGCAGAGCGTGACTTCGGCTGATCGCAGCCACGAAATCTCATCGATTTCGCTCTCATCGTAGTCGATCGACTCGCCAGCCGACTCACTTTCGTCAGAATCCGACATGGCTACCTCCTGCACGAAGCCGACGCTATCACACTACCACCGTAATCGTCTCAGCCGCCCGCGTCAGCCCCGTATAAAGCCACCTCGCCCGGTGCTCGCGAAACGCGAAATCCTCGTTGAACAGGACGATGTCGTTCCATTGCGAGCCCTGCGCCTTGTGGACCGTCAGCGCATAGCCAAAGGTGAACTCGTCGGTGTGACGGCGCAGCTCCCAGGCGACCTCGTCCTCGGTGCCGTCGAAGAAATTCGGCAGCACCGAGACCTTGACCGGCTTGGCAGAGGTATCGTCCTCCGGCGTCACGCGCATGGTGACGAGGCCCTTCTTCGAGGTCTTGAGCTCCTGCACGATCCATGAGCCGCCATTGAGCAGGCCCTTGCTCTTGTCGTTGCGGAGGCAGACGAGCTTCTCGCCCGCCACCGGCACGGTCTCGGTCCGGCCCATCAGTTGCCGGATGCGGGCATTGTAGTTGCGCCGCGTCCTGTTCATTCCGACAAGAACCTGGTCGCAGGAGAGCACCATCTCGGGATTGACGTCGGAGCGGCGGATGACGCGGCTTTGACCGTAGTCCCCGACATCGAGCCGTCCGCCTTCGCGCACGATCATCGACATCCGGACGATCGGGTTGTCGGCCGCCTGGCGATGCACCTCGGTCAGCATGATGTCGGGCTGAACCTCGGTGAAGAAGCCGCCGCCCTTGACCGGCGGCAATTGCGCCGGGTCGCCCAACACCAGCACCGGCGTGCCGAAGGAGAGCAGATCCTTGCCGAGGTCCTCGTCGACCATCGAGCATTCGTCGATGATGATGAGCTTGGCCTTGGCCGCGAGGCTCTCGCGGTTGAGTGTGAAGACCGGGCTCTCCTCGTCGACCCCGCGCGAGCGGTAGATCAGCGAATGGATCGTCTGCGCCCCGGCGCAACCCTTGTTGCGCAGCACCAGGGCGGCCTTGCCGGTGAAGGCGGCGAAGACGACGTCGCCATCGACGGCTTCGGCGATATGGCGCGCCAGCGTGGTCTTGCCGGTGCCGGCATAGCCGAACAGCCGGAAGAGCTGCGGCTGGCCGGCCTGCAGCCAGCGCGCGACCTCGCTCAGCGCGGCGTCCTGCTGCGGCGACCAGTTCATCGGGCGAGTTGAGGTTCGGCGATCATGCCGCACATCGCCGCGAGTCGCGGGGACATGGCAAGGGTGAACGGCAGCAGCCGAAATCTCAGGCGGCCCGCAGGCGGCGCACGAAATCATCCGCCTCGGCGCGCAGCGCGGCGATCCGCGCATCGAGATCGCCCGCGCCGGACGCTCCCGTCTCGGCCCGCGTCAGCGATTGCGCGTTGGCCGCCGCAATCTCCGACATCGCATCGGCGGCCGAACCCGTCACCGCCGAAATACGCATGACCGTATCGCCGAGCGAGCCCAAAAGTTCGGCATGGGAGCCGACCATCGTCGAGATCTCCGTGCTCGTCTGCTCGACCGCGCCGACGCTGGAGACGATGCCCGAAAGCGCCTGCGCGGCGTCCGAAAGGGCGCTCTCGACCAACGCGATCCGCCGCCCGATCCTCGCCGTGGCGTCGGCGGTCTGGCCCGCCAGCGCCTTGACCTCGTTGGCGACCACGGCGAAGCCTCGGCCATGCGTTCCCGCGCGCGCCGCCTCGATCGTCGCATTGAGCGCCAGCAGATTGGTCTGGCGGGCGATCGCCTCGATCAGCCCGACGACGTCGCGGATTTGCCCGGCCGTTTCCGTCAGCCGGCCAACGAGGCCTTCGGCCTCGCTGGCGTCCTGTGAGGCGGCCGAGGCCGTCTGCGAAACGCGGCGGATCTCCTTGCTGATCTGCCCGACGACCTGCTCCAGCCGCAAGGCCGCCGCCGTGACCGCCTGAGCGTCCTGGCCGGCGCTGTTGACGGACTGGGCCGCGGCGCCCGACGTGTCCAGAACCTGTCGCGCGCCCACGGCGGCATCCTGCAAGGCGCCGCGCAAGATCTGGCTCAGACCGACGATGTCGACCAGCAGGGCGCCGAGCTTGTCCTCGAAGGCGTCGGCGATGCGGCCAAGCTCTTCGGTCCGGCGGCCGGCATGCGACTGGGCGAGATCGGCCTCGGCCTCGCGGGTGACGAGCGTGGCGCGGACCTCGCTCAACGTCCGCACCATCCGCGCCAGTTGGCCGATCTCGTCGCGCCGCTGGATGTGGGGCACATCGATAACCTGCGACGACGAGGTCGCGGCGCCGATCGCGGTCATCAACTCGCGCAACGGGCCGGTGAGGTAGCGCCGCAGCAGATAGATCGCCAGCAACGCACCACCGAGCGGCAGCATGATCGCGATCAGGATGACCCGGTTGCGCAGCGACAGCGCCAGCTCATTGGCCCTCGCCGCGCTTGCCTGAGCCCGGCTGCCGAATCCGTCCGCCAGCTGAGAGGTGATGGCGATGATCTGTCGCACGTTCTCGCGCGCTTCGTTGGCCGAGGCTTCGACCAGCGCCGCCTTCCACGAGATCTGTCGGCCGATATCGATGATGCCGCGTTGAAAGGCGATGAAGGTCCTGATGCTGGGGTCGAGCGTCGGATTGGTCTGCCGGAAATCCGGCGGAAGCGCTGCGATCAACGCCGCCCGGGCCGAATCGACGAGTTCGACCGCACTATCAAGCGCATCGATGGCGTCAGCCACCGAAGACGCCGTGCTGAGATCCTCGGGGCGGCTGAGCAGCGAGGCGTGGACCACGCGGTTCGACAGCAGCGCGGCGCGGTTGGCGAGACTCAGACTCTCGAACGCCTCGCCGTCGCTTTCATGCACCGCATCGAGACCTCTGACCGCCGTGAACAGCCCGAGACCGGCTGCGAGACCCATCAGCGCAAACAGAAGTGTGATCTTCGCCGTCAATCCCAGACTTCGCATCATCCACCGCTGCACCGCCAGACCCGCCTCGTTATTGAACGGCACGAACGAATGGAGGGTTAATGCGGGGCGGCAAAATTCAATCATTTCAGAATATTAGCCGGTTATCGAATTGGCGGCGAAACTTGTCCCGGCCACTTCGTCAACCCATCAGAACATCCAGCCCGCGTCGCAAGCCCGTCTGCTCGGCGACGCGGCGCGCCGCCAGCAGCGTTCCGCCGACATAGGGCGCGGCCGACGTGCCCGCATCGTGGCGGATCACCAGCCGCTCGTCGGGCAGGCCGAACACCGCCTCGCAGGACAAAACGAAGCCCGGCATCCGCAGCGAATGAACCTGCACCGGATGGGGCGAACCGATCGCGCCGCCGCGCGTCTCGCGCACGCCGCCGAGTTCGGCGACCGGCTTCGAGGTCGCCGCCATCCGCTCGGCGGCCAGCGTCTCGCCCAGTTCGCGCCCGGTGCCCGACGGCGTATCGGGCTTGCCCGGCGAGGCGTAGTCGATAATCTCGACATCGGGGACATATCGCACCGCCTCGCGGGCGAAGCGCCGCAGCAGCGTCGCGGTGATCGAGAAATTGCCCGCCGCCAGCACGCCAATTCCGGCAGCCAGCGCCGCGGCCTCGATCTCGGCATAGTCCTCGCCCGTCATGCCCGACGCCCCGACGACGACATGCCGTCCCCCGGCGATCGCGGCCAGGACATTGGCCTTCACGCTGTCTGGCTTGGTGTAGTCGATCACCACGTCCGACGGTACGAACAGCGCTTCCGCCATGGTCGGAAACACCGGCAGGCCGTTGGCTGCCAGCCCCGCCGCCTCGCCGAGATCGCGCCCGGCGGCCTTGCGCGAGATGCCGGCGACGAGTTCGAGATCGGGCGCGGCGTGTATCGCGGCAACGAGCGCTTTGCCGACCCAGCCGGTGCAGCCGGCGAGCGTGATGCGGATCATGATGGGCTCCTCGACGATCGTTGCGGCGGCATTGATAGGCGCGGCGACGGACCGACGCCAGCACAGGCGCGTTTGCCCACCCGCGCCGACCGGAATAACCTGCCGGCATGAGCGCGCGTGCGACCCGTATCTTCCTGCTCTCGGTCAGTCTCGCGTTGGCCGGATACATGCTCGTCGCCCTGTCGCCCTGGCCCTCGGTCTGGTTGATCCGGCTGGCCTTCGCGCATGACGCCGCTGGCCGCACCGCCGCGCTGCAGCGCCATCTGCCGGCCGGAATCCGCATCGAGCGCGACATCGCCTATGGCGCGGAGCCGGCGGCCCGGCTCGACATCTTTCGTCCCGCCGGCCCGGCCGGCGGACCTGCCCGGCCCGTGGTCCTCTGGGTGCATGGCGGCGCGTTCGTCGCCGGTGACAAGGCCGACGTCGCGCCCTATCTGCAGATCCTGGCCGGCCGCGGCTACACGGTGGTCGGCGTCGGCTACGAGCGCGCGCCGGCCGCCCGCTATCCGCAGCCCGTCCTGATGGTCAATCGCGCGCTGCGCCTTCTGGCGAAGCAGGCCGGGCCGCTCGGGATCGGCGAGCGCGGCTTCGTGCTGGCAGGCGATTCGGCCGGCGCACAGATCGCCGCACAGCTCGCCGCCGCGCTGACTGCGCCGGGCTATGCGGCCTCGCTCGGGCTGATCCCTGCGGTGGACGCACAGGCGCTGCGTGGCGTCGCCCTCTTCTGCGGCGTCTACGATGCGACCGCGCTCGACGCAGGCGGGCTCGCCGGCCATGTGCTGAGCACGGCGCGCTGGGCCTATTTCGGCCGCGAGGACGGTGACAGCAGCCGGAAGCTCGTCGAGTTTGCGGTCGATCGGCATGTGACGGAGGCCTTCCCGCCGAGCTTCGTCTCCGCCGGCAGCGGCGATGCGCTGGCTCCGCAATCGGTCGCGCTGGCGGAGGCCCTTGCCGCGCGCGGGGTTAGGGTCGACCGGCTGTTCTTTCCTCATGGGCGAACGCCGCCCCTGGATCACGAATACCAGTTCGATCTGGACGAGCCGGCCGGGCGCGAAGCTCTGGAGCGGCTCGATGGCTTCCTCGCCGGTCTCGGCCCGCACCCCTGATCACCAGGGAATCGTCTCGCCCGACCAGTTCCGGAAGCTGTTCGTGTCCGCCATCCCCGAAGCGTCGATCGTCGCGATCAGCCCGGCGGCGCTCTCATGCGGCGTGATGTCGGCGCCGGCGCCGCCCATATCGGTGCGGACCCAGCCAGGATGGAACAGCAGCGAGGCGACGTTGCGCTCGCGCACGGCGTTGCCGAACACCACCATCGTCATGTTCACCGCCGCCTTGGACGAGCGATAGGCCAGCGTTCCGGTCGGATTGGCCCCGATCGAGCCCATGCGGCTGCTGATGGTGGCGACCTTGCGGCCCCGCCCGGCCTCGACATTCGGCAGAAAAGCCTGCGCCACCCTGAGCGGCGCATAGACATTGACCTCGAAGACCTCGCGCCACATCGAAAAATCCATCGCCAGCGCGCTCTCCTCGCCGCGCAGCCCGACGATCCCGGCATTGTTGAGCAGCACGTCGAGCGGCGTCCTGCCGAGCGCGGCCTTCGCCGCCGCGACGCTCTCGTCCGAGGTGACGTCGAGTTCCAGCGGCGTCAGCGCGCCGGTATGCTCGGCGGCGAGTTCCGCAAGCGCCCCGCCCCACGGGTTGCGCGCCGCCGCCACGACATGGGCGCCCCGCCGCAAGAGCTCCATCGTCAGCGCAAGCCCGATGCCGCGACTGGCGCCGGTGATCATCCAGGTCTGGGGCATGGGGTCTCCGTCTTTTAAAACTGACCTAGGCCTCATGGGCGAGGTTTGCCATACCCTCCCGCGGTCGGCGTGATCACCGTCACCGCCTCGCCCGCCTGCAACAGGGTCTGGTCGGAGGGCTTCAGCTCCTCGACCGCGCCCGAAAGCCTGCGCACCGTCGTCCTGCCGAGTTGCCCCGGCTCGCCGCCCTTCATGCCGAAGGGACGCACCTTGCGATGGGCCGAGAGGATCGCGCAGTCCATCGTCTTGAGGAAGCGGATCGTGCGCGAGGTGCCGTCGCCGGCGTTCCATTCGCCGCGCCCGCCCGAACCCGGCCGGATGTGGAAATCCTCCAGCACGACAGGAAAGCGCGTCTCGAGGATTTCCGGATCGGTCAGGCGGGAGTTGGTCATGTGGACATGCACGCCCGACGTCCCGTGGAAGCCAGGCCCCGCCGGCGAGCCCGAGCAGATCGTCTCGTAATACTGGTACTCGTCATTGCCGAAGGTGAGGTTGTTCATCGTGCCCTGCGAGCACGACATCGCCTCCAGCGCGCCGAACAGCGTGTTGGTCACCGCTTGGCTCACCTCGACATTGCCCGCCACCACGGCGGCCGGGTAGCGCGGCGAGAGCATCGAACCCTCGGGAATGACGATCCTGATCGGCCTGAGACACCCGGCGTTCATCGGGATCGCGTCGTCGACCATGACCCGGAAGACGTAGAGCACGGCGGCCCGCGTCACCGGGGCCGGCGCGTTGAAATTATCGGGCCGCTGCGGCGAGGTGCCGGTGAAATCGACCGTCGCCTCGCGCTTCTCGCGGTCGATGGTGATCCTGACCTTGATCGCGCAGCCCTGGTCCATCGGATAGGTGAATTCGGCATCGTGCAGCTTCGTGAGCAGCCGCGCCACGCTCTCGGCGGCGTTGTCCTGGACATGGCCCATATAGGCCTGCACCACGTCGAGCCCGAAGGAGGCGATCATCTTCCGAAGTTCGGCGACGCCCTTCTCGTTGGCGGCGATCTGCGCCTTCAAATCGTTGACGTTCTGGACGACGTTGCGGACCGGCCAGCGCGCGCCCTTCAGCAGCGCGACGAGGTCGTCCTCGCAGAAGCGGCCCCGATCGACGATCTTGAAATTGTCGATATAGACGCCCTCCTCCTCGATCACGGTCGCGAGCGGCGACATCGAGCCCGGCGCGGTGCCGCCGACATCGGCATGGTGGCCACGGCTCGCCACCCAGAACAGGATCTCCTTCTCTGCCTCATCGAAGACCGGCGTGCAGACCGTGATGTCGGGCAGATGCGTGCCGCCATTATAGGGCGCGTTCAGGCAGTAGACGTCGCCCGGCTTGATGACCGGGTTGTTGGCGATCACGGTCTCGACCGACTTGTCCATCGAACCCAGATGCACAGGCATATGCGGCGCGTTCGCCACCAGTGCGGCGGTCTGGTCGAACACGGCGCAGGAGAAGTCGAGGCGCTCCTTGATGTTGACCGAATAGGCCGTGTTCTGCAGCGTCACGCCCATCTGCTCGGCGATCGACATGAACAGGTTGTTGAAGATCTCCAGCATCACCGGATCGGCCTTCGTGCCGATCGCGGCGTTCTGGACCAGCGCCTTCGCGCGCACCAGCACGAGATGGTCCTTGGCCGTGAGCTTCGCCGACCAGCCCTCCTCGACCACGACGGTCTGGTTGGCCTCGATGATGATCGCAGGCCCCGCGACCTGCTGGCCGGGCGACATCGCCTCGCGCCGGACCACGGCCGCCTCGTGCCACCGGCCCTTGGAGAACATGCGCGTGCGCGCGGCGACCGCCGGCTCGCCTGCGATTTCGATGAAGGAAGGCTCCTCGAACTTCGCTCCGCCGCCGATCGCCTCGACCTCGACGGCCTCGACGACCAGCGCCTTGGTCTCATCCATGAAGCCGAAGCGCGCCTTGTGCGCGGCCTGGAAGGCGTCGCGCATCGCCGCCTCATCGCCGGCCGCGACCGCGATCGCGGTGTCGGTGCCGGCATAGCGGATATGGGCGCGGGTCAGGATCGCGATCTCGGCAGAGGAGACGCCCTGCCCGGTCAACTCGGCGCGGGTCTCGTCCGCGAGCTTGCCCGCGACGCCTGCGATCGCGGCCTTGACCGCGCCGTCGAGGGCTGCATCGAGCGCCGCCGTCCGCGTCGAGCGGATCTCCGCCAGCCCCATGCCATAGGCCGAGAGCAGACCGGAGAACGGGTGCAGCAGCACGGTCTTGATGCCGAGCGCGTCGGCCACGAGGCAGGCATGCTGGCCGCCGGCGCCGCCAAACGAGTTCAGTGCATAACGGGTGATGTCGTAGCCGCGCTGCACCGAGATCTTCTTGATCGCCTCGGCCATGTTGGCGACCGCGATCTGGATGAAGCCGTCGGCGACCTCTTCCGCGCTGCGTCCATCGCCAACCTCGGCCGCGAGCGCCGCGAATTTCTCCCGCACGGTCCAGACATCGAGAGGCTGGTTGCGTTTCTCGCCGAAAATCGGCGGGAAGTAATCGGGGATCAGCTTGCCGACCATGACGTTGGCGTCGGTCACCGCAAGCGGCCCGCCGCGACGATAGGCGGCCGGGCCCGGATTGGCCCCGGCGGAATCCGGACCGACGCGGAAGCGCGCGCCATCGTAATGCAAAATCGACCCACCACCTGCAGCAACGGTATGGATCAGCATCATCGGCGCGCGCATCCGCACGCCCGCGACCTCCGTCTCGAAGGCGCGCTCATATTCGCCGTCGAAATGCGCGACATCGGTCGAGGTGCCGCCCATGTCGAAGCCGATGACCTTGTCGAACCCGGCCGAGCGGCCGGTCTGGGCCAGTCCGACGACGCCGCCTGCGGGGCCGGAGAGAATGGCGTCCTTGCCCTGGAACAGCTCGGCGGCGGTGAGACCGCCGGACGACATCATGAACATCAGGCGGATGGGTTGCTCGGTGGCCGGCTTTGCGCTGGCCGGCACAGCCTCCTCTCTCCCCCCATGCGGGGGAGAGATGGAGAAGGGGCCAGCACCGACATCCTGCAAGCTCAGCGCTGCCCCCTCCCAACCCTCCCCCGCAAGGGGAGAGGGCTCGAGCGCCACGTTCGGCGACGAAATCCCCAGTTCCTCCGAAACCTGCGCCACGTAGCGTCCAAGAATCGGCGAAAGATAGGCGTCGACCACAGCCGTATCGCCGCGTCCGACCAGCTTGATCAGGGGCGAGACCTCATGGCTGACCGAGACCTGCGGAAAGCCGATCTCACGGGCGATCCTCGCCGCAACCTGCTCATGGGCCGGATAGCGGTAGGCATGCATGAAGACGATCGCGACGGCGCGGAATCCGGCATCGTATCGCGCCTGCAGATCGGCCCGGATCGCAGCCTCGTCGGGCGCACGCTCGATTTCGCCATCGGCCAGCACCCGCTCGTCGACCTCGACCACGGCGTCGTAAAGCTGCTCCGGTTTGACGATCTCCTTGGCGAAAATGTCGGGCCGCGCCTGGTAGCCGATGCGCAGTGCGTCGCGAAAACCCCTGGTGATGACCAGCAGCGTGCGGTCGCCCTTGCGCTCCAGCAGCGCGTTGGTCGCGACGGTCGTGCCCATGCGGACCTCGTCGACGAGGCCGGCCGGGATCGGATCGCCGGCTTTCAGGCGCAGATGGTCGCGGATGCCCTGCACGGCTGCGTCGCGATAGGCGCCCGGATTCTCCGACAGGAGCTTTCTGGCATGGAGCTTGCCAGCAGGATCGCGGCCGATCACGTCGGTAAAGGTGCCGCCACGGTCGATCCAGAAATCCCAGCGACCCGTCGTCATGTGAATGCTCCCCGCCGCACCGGACAGGCGGGCACTGGCCCGCTGACGTTTCATCGATAAATCGTCGATGAAACGTTGACAAGCCGATTTCGCCGGCTAGGATCGCGATTGTGACCGGAACATGGCTGAGGGGCCGGGCCGGTCTTGCAAGGTGGAGGATGCGATGACGGGACCACTCCTGGCAATCGACGCTTGGCGAATCCGCCATGATGGGTGCGGCCGATGATCCGCCGCTCGCTCGACGCGCTCTATCTGTTCGCGGGATACGCCGCGGGCCTCGGCCTCGTCACCATCTTCGTCCTGATGATGCTGCTCTCGGTGGGACGCGAGATTAATTTCAACGTGCCTTCGGGCGACGACTTCGCCGCATGGGCGATGGTCGCCACGGCGTTTCTGGGCACGGCGCACACCTTCAAGAAGGGCGAGATGATCCGCGTCGGCCTGCTGGTCGAGCGGCTGCGCGGCCGCGCCCGGCGCATCGCCGAACTGATCTCGCTGACGATCGCGGCGGCGTTCCTGAGTTACTTCACCTTCCAGTCCGGCAAGCTCGCCTATGACTCCTGGCGCTTCTTCGACATGTCGACGGGGGTCGTCTCGGTCCCGCTCTGGATGCCGCAGATGGGCATGGTCGTCGGCCTCGGCATCCTGCTGATCGCGGTGCTGGACGAACTGGTCATCGTGCTGCGCGGCGGCAAACCGACCTATGAGCCCGAACCCCCGAAATCAGCCGAGGAGCTGATCGAGCGGATCGCGCAGGGCGGGGGAGTCTGACGCCATGAGCCTTCCCCTTCTCTCCATCTGCCTGCTCGGCTTCATGGTGCTGATCCTCGCCAGCGGCGTCTGGATCGCGATCGGCCTCGGCCTCGTCGGCCTGCTCGCCATGGTGCTGGTCACCGACATTCCGATCGGTCAGGTGCTGGCGACATCGGTCTGGAGCGCATCGGCGTCCTGGACGCTGGCCGCCCTGCCCTTGTTCATCTGGATGGGCGAGATCCTGTTCCGGACCAAGCTCTCCGAGCAGATGTTCCAGGGCCTCTCGCCCTGGCTGCAATGGCTGCCGGGCCGCCTGATCCACACCAACATCGTCGGCTGCGGCATTTTTGCGGCCGTCTCGGGCTCATCGGCGGCGACCTGCGCGACGATCGGCAAGATCTCGCTGCCCGAACTCAAGAAGCGCGGCTATGACGAGCAGTTGAGCCTCGGCACGCTGGCGGGCTCAGGCACGCTCGGCCTGCTGATCCCGCCCTCGATCCCGATGGTGGTCTACGCAGTCACGGCCAACGTCTCGGTGCTGCAGGTCTTCCTCGGCGGCTTCCTGCCGGGCCTGCTCGTGATGGCGCTCTATATGGGCTACGTCATCATCTGGTCGCTGCTGAACCCGGAGAAGACGCCGCCGCGCGATCCCGTTCTGCCCTTCATGCAGAAGCTGAAACAGTCGGCCAAGCTCGCGCCCTGCCTGCTCCTGATCGCCGCCGTCTTCCTGTCGCTGGTGCTCGGCTTCGCCACCGCGACCGAATGCGCCGCCTGGGGCGTCACCGGAGCGCTGTTCCTGGCCTTGTGGAGCGGCACGCTGACCTGGAAGACGCTGTTCGAAAGCATCATGAGCGCGACGCGCCTGACCTGCATGATCATGCTGATCCTGGCGGGGGCGGCCTTCATGACGGCGGCCATGGCCTATACCGGCATTCCCGCCGCGCTGGCGGAATGGGTCAAGGGCCAGTCGCTCTCGACCCACGCCCTCGTGCTGGCGCTGACCTGCATGTACATCATCCTCGGCTGCCTGATCGACGGCATCTCGATGATCGTGCTGACGGCGGTGATCGTGCTGCCGATGGTCAAGGAGGCCGGCATCGACCTGGTCTGGTTCGGCGTCTACCTCGTCATCCATGTCGAGATGGCGCAGATCACCCCGCCGGTCGGTTTCAACCTGTTCGTGCTGCAGAACATGAGCGGCAAGGACACCTGGACGGTTGCGAAGGCGGCGTTTCCGTTCTTCATTCTACTGAACGTCGCCGTGTTCATCATCACCGCCTTCCCGCAGATCGTGCTCTATCTGCCCAAGCTCGCCTTTCCGGATTGACCCATAGGCCTGTCGGGACGGAACCCGCCAGGTCGGACCCTGCCTAGACGACGCCTGCCAACAACAGAGGGAATGAACGTCATGATCAATCGCAGACATCTGACCGCCGCCGCGCTCGCCTTCGGCGTCAGCGCGCTGGCGTTTGCCGCCCCGGCCGCCGCCCAGACCAAATGGAACCTGCCGGCCGCCTACCCGGTCGACAATCCCCACAGCGAGAACCTCGCCGCCTTCGCCAAGGACGTGGAAGCCGCGACTGGCGGCAAGCTCGCCATCACCGTCCATCCCGGCGCCTCGCTGTTCAAGGCCCCGGAGATCAAGCGCGCCGTCCAGAGCGGCCAGGCCCAGATGGGCGAGGTGCTGATCTCGATCCACGAGAACGAGGACCCGATCTTCGGCATCGACGTGGTGCCGTTCCTGGCGACCTCGTTCCCCGATGCGATGAAGCTCTACAAGGCCTCCAAGGCCGCCGTGGAGAAGAAGCTCGACAGCCAGGGCGTCAAGCTGCTGTTCATGGTGCCGTGGGCCCCGCAGGGCGTCTACACCAAGAAGGATCTCGCCACCATCGACGACATGAAGGGCATGAAGTGGCGCTCCTACAATGTCGGCACGGCGCGGCTGGGCGAGTTGCTCGGCATGCAGTCGGTGACGATCCAGGCCGCCGAACTGCCGCAGGCGCTGGCGACCGGCGTGGTCAACTCGTTCATGTCCTCGGGCGGCACCGGCTATGACAGCAAGGTCTGGGAGTCGCTGACGCATTTCTACGACGTGCAGGCCTGGATCCCGAAGAACGCGACCATGGTCAACAAGGCCGCCTTCGCCGCGCTCGACAAGCCGACCCAGGACGCCATCCTCAAGGCCGCCGGGACCGCTGAAGCCCGCGGCTGGAAGGCCTGGGAAGACAAGACCAACTGGTATCTCGACCAGCTCAAGGCCAAGGGGCTGAAGGTGCTCGCCCCCTCGCCGGCGCTGAAGACCGGCTTCCAGAAGGCCGGCGAGGCCCTGACCGCCGACTGGCTCAAGAAGGCCGGCGCTGAGGGCCAGGCGATCGTGGAGGCGTACAAGAAGATGTGAGGCGACGCCGCTTCCCTTCTCCCACCCATCTCGGGCATGCCCGAGATGGGCACGTAGAGTGTCGAAGTCGGCAACAGCCGACTTTGATGGGGGGAGAAGGTGGCTCGGCGAAGCCGAGACGGATGAGGGCAGCGCCGACTTTTCCTGAGAACGCAGCGCTGCCCTCACCCTGCCCTCTCCCCCAGGGGGAGAGGGTTCCCGCGCCTCATTCGGCTTGCGAACCGCCAATGTCCCCTCCCCCCACCGACCTCGGCCCGATCGTCTCCTCCGGCCATCTCGCCTCGGGCGCGATGCCGGCGCTGTCGGAGTTCGAGTTCGCCATGAACATGACCGCCCACGCTTTCCAGCGCTGGATGGTGCGCTGCATGGCGGCGACGGGGCATCCCGACCTGTCCCCGCTCGACGTGCTGGTGCTGCACAACGTCAACCACCGGGCCAAGCCCAAGCGACTGGCCGACATCTGCCTCGTCCTCAACATCGAGGACACGCATCTGGTGAACTACTCGCTCAAGAAGCTCGAGCGGCTGAAGCTGCTAAAGGCCGGCCGCAAGGGCAAGGAGAAGACCGTGGCGGTGACGCAAGCCGGCGAGGAGGCCTGCCTGCGCTACGCGCAAGTTCGCGAGCAGTTGCTGGTCAGGCCGGTGCTGGGAACCGGCATGGATCCAGCCCGCCTCTCCGAGATCGCGGCCGCCATGCGCTCGCTCTCGGGGCAATACGACCAGGCGGCAAGGGCGGCGGCGAGCTTGTAGCGCTGCGGCCTTTTCCTTCTCCCCTCGGGGGAGAAGGTGGCGGCGCGAAGCGCTGACGGATGAGGGCCGCGCCGAGGCGGCACCGCTTATCCCGGATCCGCTCGCCCGGTCTTCCCTCATCCGACCCGGCTGCGCCGGGCCACCTTCTCCCCCGAGGGGAGAAGGGAAGCGCCCGCACCGAAAGCCCCGCCGGCTTTTGGCCGCAGGGTTTCGGGTCAGGCTCTTGGCGAATCCAAGGGGGATGCGCGGGGCCGGGTGGCGTCGCAACCGGCGGCTGCGTGCCGATGTCGAAGTGTCGAAGGCAGCGCCGTCTGGCGCCGCCCGACCCCGCGCGCGGTTCTCTTTCGGGTTCGTCGTCGATGGGAGTCCGGCAAAGGACCCGGGCCTGCCTGTTGAGCCCGTCCGACGAACGATACCTCCATGGCCTCGACCCGCAACGGCCATGACCATGAACACCGCCACTCCGCCCGGCCGCACGATGCCTCGCGACAGCCCCCTTGGTCGGGCGGAGCGGCGCGGTTATCGCACAGGGTTTGGGGGGTGGGGATTGGTTTATCGCGAACACGGCTCGCAAGGGCGAGCGACGCCCGCGATGCGCCGGTCTGAGACCGATGCCGTCGTAGCAAAAAAGCTTCACGCCTTGGGATGAAGTGATTTCGGCGACAATTAACCTCACGCTAACTCTATTCCGGACAATTCTTTGTAATCCGGGGCAACAACGACCTTCGGCGGCAGTTGGCTAACTGTCACACAGCCGAAAGTAAGAAATGGCAAAGCCCGTCGTTCTGGTCGTCGAAGACGAACCCATCATCCGCATGAATGCGGTCGCAATGATCGAGGACGCCGGCTACGACGCCCTCGAGGCATCCGATGCGGACGACGCCATCCTGCTGCTGGAGGCCCGCACCGACATCCGGGTTGTCTTCTCGGACATCGAGATGCCGGGATCGATGGACGGACTGAAGCTAATCCATACGGTCCGCAAGAGATGGCCGCCCGTCGTCCTGATCCTGGCGTCGGGTCGAGTCTCGCCGTTGGTCGCCGACATGCCGGAGAAGACCGTGTTCCTCAGGAAGCCCTATGCCGAGGGCGAGCTATTGAAAGTGCTGGCCGCGATCGACTAGCTAGCCAGCTTCGCGACCTTGAGGGTCAGCGTCACGATCAGCCCTTCCGGGTCCCATGCGTAGTCGATCGCGCCGTTGAGTTGTCCGGTGACGCTGCGGGCAACGAGGCGGCTGCCATAGCCGGTGACCTCGGACGGCTCGACGGTGGGACCGCCCCGCTCCGTCCAGACGATCTTGATGTCGTCGCCTTCCAGCGAACCGGAAACGTCCAGAGTTCCCTCGTCCGACGAGAGTGCGCCGTACTTCACCGAATTCGTCGCCAGTTCGTGGATGATCAGTGCGATCGTGGTCGCCGCGCCCTCGCCGACGCCCATGCGCGGGACGGCGACACGGATACGGCCGCTGAAGGCGCCCATGTCCTCATAGGGCGACAGCAGGATCGACAGCAGGTCGCCGAGCAGCGCCGCTGTGCCCTGATGCCCGGGAAGCGGGCGCACCAAGTCGTGGGCCCTGCCCAGCGACGTCAGGCGGTTCGTCAGGTCTTTAGCCATTTCGGCTGCAGTGGTCGAAGAGCGGGATGCAATCTGGGTCAGGCCCGACGCGATCGCCAACAGGTTCTTGACCCGATGGCTCATCTCGCCGGCAAGAAGCTCATGGCCCTCCTCGGCCTGCTTGCGTCCGGTCACGTCCAGAAAAATCCCGTACATGTGCCCCTTATGCATGCCGGAATCATTGCCCAGACCACGCGCGGAGATCCAGCGGATATCGTCGCCGATCATGATGCGGAAATCGATTTCATAAGCGCCCTCGATGCCGCGAGTCGCGGTGAACGCGGCGCGCACGCGGTCGCGGTCGGCTGGGTGGATGCGTGCCGACAAGTCCTCGAACTTGAGGTCAACCGTCTGCTCCACAGCCCACATCCCGAAGCCATGTTCGTCCATGACGAACGTGTCCTCCGCGACGTGCCATGACCAGAGTGCGACACCCGCAGCCTGGATGGCGCGGCGCAGGCTGTCGGGCGTCCAGTGGCTAAACGGCAAAGTGAGCCTCAATCGCGAAAGTTGCGGATGCATCGAACACTACACGGGATCGATGGTCCCTCTATAACTTTTGCGAATTGCAGGGCATCGGCCATGGTTCACAAGGCGAGTGAGGCAGACAAAAGCTACCGCTATGTCAACGTCGCAATGTGCCGGATCATTCGGCACATCGCGTTCCACATGCTGTCGCTGGAGATCGCCCGCCATAGGCATGCCTCCTGAAAGCAGACTCCTTCGACGTCCGGAAAAGGCCGCAGCTCGGCGTCACCGCCGGGCCATCATCGCCTTCCCCTGCACGCAGCCGTCACAATGCCGCGCCGGACTGCCGCTCTGCATACTCCGCCTCCAGGGCCTCATGCCGCGACCAGAAGGCGCTTGGCGGCCGCCCGGTGAGCTGGTCCTCCAGCAAGTCGAGATGCAGGTGCCAGCCGCCCGAGACATTGGTCATCTCCGTCCTGTCGGTCAGGCGGCGATGAGTCAGGACCAGCATGACCTTGTCGTCGTGCGCGGAGAGCTCGAAGGTCACCTCCGACGCGCCCTCGCCCCAGGTGAAGGCGATGGCGTAAGGCGGCTCGCAGCGGGTGATCGTGCCCAGACTCAGGCAACCCTCCTCGCTCATCTGGCGGTATTTCTCCGGCGGCGGCTCTTTTGTGATCAGCGAATGCTTGAACAGCAGCCGCCGCTCGCCGCCCTCGCGCAGATCGAAATCGCCGCCGGCGAACCACGTCGCCCGCTTCTCCGATTCCGTCAGATAGGCCCAGACCCGCTCGATCGGTCCCGGAAGCAGCCGCTCGAAGCGCACCGCGCCGCTTTCCAGAACCACGCCATACTCACTTGTCGCCACTGTCATCACTCGCTCCATCGGTTTCGTCGTCGGTTGCTGCGGCTTTGTTGTCGTCAGCGGCGGCTTTCGCCAGCCGCTCTTCCAGCAGGTCGAGATGCGGGGCCCAGAAACCGCGCACCTTGCGAACCCAGGCGTCGAATTCGTCGAGCCCGGCAGGGTCGAGCCGGTAGATCCGGCGCTGCCCGCTGACCTCGACCGTGACCAGCCCGGCCTCGCGCAGCACCTTGAGATGCTGCGAGATCGCCGGCGCGCTCACGCTGAACCGCGCCGAGATCTCGCCCGCAGCCAAGGCCCCGCTCCCCAGCATCTCGACGATGCGGCGGCGGGTCGGGTCGGAGAGGGCGAGAAAGCGATCCATGATCTTATATTTCGCTATTCACTTAATTAAGTCAATACGGAAATTAAGATTGGATTGCGTGCGGCGCGGGCAGTCCTGCGCCGCGAGCCCTTGCCCAAGGATGAGGCATGCGCGAAAGCACCCTCCCCTCCTCAGACCTGCCGACGCCCCACACCCATGCCCAGCCGCAACGCCACCCTCGCCGGAATCGGCATGATGCTGCTCGGCATCCTGCTGTTCTCGCTCAACGACGTGATGGGGAAGTGGCTGGTCGCGACCTATACGGTCGGGCAATTGCTGCTGATCCGCAGCGCCGCAGCGCTCGCCGTGCTCGCGCCCTTCATCGTGAAGCAGGGCGTGATGCGGACGCTCAGGCCCGAGCGGCCGGGCCTGCAACTCATCCGCGCCGTGCTCGGTTCGATTGAGTCCGGGCTGTTCTATCTGGCGGTGTCCTATCTCCCGCTCGCCGACACGATGACGATCTGGATGGCGGCCCCGGTCTGGGTCGTGGTTCTGGCTGCGCTGATCCTCGGCGAGAAAGTGTCGCCTGGCCGCTGGCTCGCGGTGCTGGCCGGATTCGTCGGGGTGGTCGTGACGCTGGCCCCATCGGGCGCGAGCCTGTCGATGCCGGCGCTGGTGGCGCTTCTCGGCAGCGTGCTCTTCGCCGTGATGATGATCGCGGGGCGCTATCTGCGCGGCACGTCCGACGTCACGCTGGTCGGCTGGCAGACTTTCGGCACGCTTCTGCTGGGCGCTGCCCTGATTCCGTTCGGCTGGGTGACGCCGACGCTGCTGGACACCGGCCTGCTGGCGCTGCTCGGCATCGTCGCCATGGTGGCGCATCTGTGCGTCACGCGCTCGCTCAAGCTGGCGGAGGCCTCGGTCGTCGTGCCCTATCAGTACACGCTGATCGTCTGGGCGCTGGTCTTCGGCTGGCTCGTCTTCGCCGACTGGCCGACCCCGCAGATGCTTGCGGGCGCAGGCCTGATCGTCGCGGCGGGCCTGGCGCTGATCGTGATGGAGCGCAAAGCCGGCAAGGCATGACGCCGGCGGCGCAAGGGCCGAAATGCAACAGACGCCGCCCGCCTTCGCGTGCGGCGCGCGGCAGCCTTGACCCCGACTCGCGCGCCAGCCAACGTATTGCGATCCGCGACCGACCCGCCCGAGGCCTGCCCATGCGCCGCGCTCTGCTGCGAACCGCTCTCCTGACCGCCGCCGCGACGGCGGCTGCCGCCCTCGGCCTGACGGCCCCGGCCGAGGCGGATCACCGCCGCCAGCTTTACCCGGCCCGTCAGGTCCACCCGGCCGACCGCGCCGAGAACCGCATCATTCCGATGTATGGCAACCTGCCGGCTTGCGAGGACCCGGCGGTGCTGGGTGAGATCACGAGCTGGTTCAACTCGCGCGAGGCCAGGTTCTGGGGTCCGCTCCAGGCGGTAGCCTATGACAAGGTCCGGCCGCTCGGCTTCCGCCCTCTCGGCGACGATTTCATCCCGCGCCGCTTCTGCACCGCGCGCATGGCGCTGAACGACGGCAGGATACGCCGCGTCGACTATTCGGTGCGCGAGAATCTGGGCCTCTTCGGCTATGGCTGGAACGTCAACTGGTGCGTCTCGGGCCTCGACCGCCATCGCACCTATGCGCCCGACTGCAAGATGGCCCGGCCCTGAGCGGCATGACCGTGATCGCGCGCGCCGTCGTCCTGCTGCTGGCGCTTGGATTTGTCGGCGCGGCGCAGGCCCAGCGCTACGAACGCGGCGGCGCTCCCGGCGAATTCGATTTCTACGTGCTGGCCCTGTCGTGGTCACCGGGCTTCTGCGAACTCGACGGCGGCCGCGAGCGCAACCGCGAGCAATGTGGCGAGGGCGCGAATCTGCGCTTCGTCGTGCATGGGCTCTGGCCGCAGAACGAGCGCGGCTACCCCTCCGATTGCGGCCCCGCCGGACGCAACGCATCGCGCATCGCAATGGAGCAGGCGCAAGGCCTGTTTCCCAGCGAAGGGCTCGCCCGCCATCAATGGCGCAAGCACGGAACCTGTTCGGGATCGAGCCCGAGCGACTATTTCGCCGACACCCGCCGCGCCCGCGAGAAGATCGTCGTGCCGCCGCAACTCGCGACTGGAGATCGCGACCAGAACTGGACCGCTATCGACCTGGAGCGCGCCTTCATCGCCGCCAATCCCGGCCTGCGGACCGACATGATGTCGGTCGCCTGCCGCCGCGGCGTGCTGCAGGAGGTGCGGATCTGCTTCACAAAGGACCTGCGCAACTTCCGGACCTGCCAGGAGGTCGATCGCTCCGGCTGCCGAACGCGCGAGATCACCGTGAACGCGCCCCGCTGACAGCGGCGTGCAACCCGCGTAAGAGCGGGCGATGAACTACCGCCACGGCTTCCATGCCGGAAATTTCGCCGACGTCCTCAAGCATGTCGTGCTGACACGCATCCTGGCGCATTTGAACGCGAAGGATACCCCTTATCGCATCGTCGACAGCCATGCCGGCGCCGGCCGCTACGACCTCGGCTCGGAAGAAGCGCTGCGGACCCATGAGTGGAAGGACGGCGTCGCGCGGATCGACCGCTCCCCGCTCGCGGCCCCCGTGGAGGCGGTCCTTAAGCCCTGGCGCGACGCGCTGTCGGGCGCACGCGCGCTCTACGGCCCCGACGCCTATCCCGGCTCGCCCTGGCTCTGCCGGCAGGCGATGCGGGCCGACGACCGGCTGATCGCGGCCGAACTCCACCCGCAAACGCACAAAAAACTCGCCGCCGTGCTCGGCCGCGATCAGCGCTGCAAGGCCCTCGCCATCGACGGCTGGAACGCGTTGCGCGGCAATGTCCCGCCCAGGGAGCGGCGCGGCCTCGTGCTGATCGACCCGCCCTTCGAGCAGACCGACGAGTTCGCCACGCTGGAGACCGAATTCATCGCCGCCCACCGCAAATGGCCGACCGGCATCTACGCCCTCTGGTATCCGGTCAAGGACCGCCGCGCGGTCGAAAACCTGCTCTCGGGAATCGTGGCGGCCGGCATCGGCAAGCTGCTGCGGCTCGAAATCGACGTCGACCGTCCGGAAGCCGCCGGCGGCCTGAGCACGACCGGACTGCTGATCGTCAACCCGCCCTGGACGCTCGCGGACGAGGCCCGCATCCTGCTGCCGGGGCTGACCGAACGGCTCGCGCAGGGCCCGAACCCGCGTTACCTTTGCGAGCCGATCCGCCCGGACGGCTGACATTGCCTGCCCGCTCCACCTGCCCTCCCTCCTCAAGGTTTCAAAACCGATGCTGATCTTGCGCTCCTCGCCCGCCTCGCCCTTCGGCCGCAAGGTCAAGATCGCCGCCGCCGTGCTCGGCCTGAGCGACTCAATCGAGATCGTCGTCGCCGACACCAACGACCCGTCCGAGCCGCTGCGCCAGCAAAACCCGCTCGGCAAGATCCCGACGCTGGTCCTGAAGGACGGCACGACGCTGTTCGATTCGCGCGTCATCGTGGAGTATCTCGACCATCTCGCCGGCGGCGGGCGCATCATCCCGGTCGGCGAGGAGCGCTTCGTCCAGCTCCGGCTGATGGCCCTGGCCGACGGGCTCGCCGACGCAGCCCTGCTGCAGGTCTACGAGGTCCGTTTCCGCCCAGAGGCGAACCGCGACTCGGCCTGGGTCGCCAATCAGGCCGGCAAGGTCTCGCGCGCCCTGACCGCGCTGGAGATCACCCCGCCACCGCTCGGCGACACGCCGCAAGTCGGCGAGATCGCGCTCGCCTGCGCGCTCGGCTATCTCGACCTGCGCTTCGCCGGCGCGTGGCGGGCCGGCCATCCTAAACTCGTGGAGTGGCTCGACGCATTCGCCGCGGCGGTTCCAGCCTTCGAGGCGACCCGTTTCAAGGGCTGAGCAGCACGTCTGCTCGGCAGGCCGGCTCAGACCGCGACGATGCGGAGCCTGAATATCCGCAGCAGCACCGGCGCCGGCACGGGCGAGATCGGCCCGGTGAGGATGATCTCGACGCCGCCATGCGACAGGGTCGGCTACCGGCGCAGCGAGTTCCCTGCCAAGCGTCGAAATCCGTCTGATGCGTTACTGCGTTCGTAACGTCAGAATGGGCGGAAGCCCCGTGGCGTCAAGGGTTTCAATAGGATGGGCTGGTGCTGCGAGAGAGGATTGAACTCTCGACCTCTCCATTACCAATGGAGTGCTCTACCACTGAGCTACCGCAGCAGGACCGCCGGCTTACTGGCGAGCCTCGCGGGAAGCGAGGCGGCGCTGGCCGCTGTCCGAAGCGGCGTCGTGATGCCACATGACCTCCGCCGACGCAACCCGCAGCATCCCGCTGTGAACATGCAAGTGCGCGCCATGCGGCGAGGTTTCGGACAGGACGGATCGCGGCGACCGGCCCGCGACCGCGCGGCTGGCTCCCGTTCGGACGAGACGTGCCCGTCGACGCTTGCCCGATCTTACCCCACCACGGAAAAACCCGGTGGCGAAAGGCCACCGGGTTCGCAACATCCCCGAAGAGGGGATGCGAGACTAGAACTTGTAGTTCAGGCCGGCGCGGACGACCGAGAAGTCGGTGCCGACCTGAGCGCCGGTCGTTCCGAACGGCGTATTGATGCGCTCGCGCTCCAGATCGACGTAGAGATACTCGATCTTGGCGGTCAGGTTGTTGGTGAAGGCGTACTCCAGGCCGGCGCCGATGGTGTAGCCGTACTGGATGTTGTCGTCACGGAAGGCGAAGCCCGGACCGTTGAGCGAGTTCTTGACGTTGCCATAGGCGAAACCGCCGGTGACGTAGGGCAGGAACCGGTCGAAGGCGAAACCGAGACGGGCGCGGACGGTGCCGAAGTAGTTCAGCTCGTTCGAAGCCGTGAAGCCGCCGCCCGAAACGCGGGCCTTAAGGTCGGCGCCCTGGAAGTCGGCCTCGGCGCCCAGAACGATCTGGCCGATCTGGTAATTGTAGCCGATCTGGCCACCGCCGATGAAGCCGTCGGGATCGCTGAAGGTCGGCAGGACGCCGAAATTCGTCGAGTCGATGGTGCCGATGCCATAGCCGGCGTTGGCGCCGACATAGAAGCCGGTCCAGGTGAAGACGGGAGCATAGGCGATCGGCGCCAGGACCGGGCCCTTGCGCGACGGCAGGTCGGCGGCGGATGCGGCGCCAGCGGCGACGAGGCCGAGCGCGGCAACGCTCGCAAGCAGATACTTCTTCATGTGAAACTCCTTAGTCGTCGCTGACGCCGATCTGGACTCGGCGGTTGATGTCGATGAGGCTGATATAAGAGCAGCCCCGCTCTTTGTCTGTTGCGTCAGAAGCACATCTGCCATACGGACCACGGCGGAAATGCGGCACGAATTGGGATGACTATGGCGAAATGATTGAGTTGGATTAATGATTGTTAAACGACGCCTAATGGTGAATCGAATACTAAGAAGAGATGGAACCATATCGGGCTCCTCAGCATGGAACGCGCGGAGTGTCGTAAGGTTCCCCCGCTGTTTTCAGGCCAGCCGGAGCCTCCGGCTTGCGAGCCAAACGGCCCCGTGCTTAAGCCGTTCGGTCCTCCGGCCGATAGCGAGACCTGAAGCGCGTGCCGCCTCTTTCGATCTTCATCATCACGCGTGACGAGGCCGACCGGCTCGGCCGGACGATCGAGGCGGTCAAGGGCCTGAGCGATGACATCGTGGTGGTCGATTCCGGCTCGACCGATGGGACGCAGGCCATAGCGGCGGGGCTTGGCGCGCGCGTCATATCGAATGGCTGGCCGGGATACGGCCCGCAGAAGCGTTTCGCCGAGGACCAGTGCCGTCACCCCTGGCTGCTCAATCTCGATGCCGACGAGGTGGTTCCGGAAGAGCTTGCCGACGAGATCGCGGGCCTGTTCGCACGGGGCCAGCCCGCCGCCGACGCCTACCGCCTCCGCATCGCCGAGATTTTTCCCGGCGAGTCGGCGCCGCACCGCTACGCCTATGCGCTGACGCCGGTCAGGCTTTATCGCAAGGACAAGGGGCGCTATTCGCCCTCGCCCGTCCATGACCGCGTCGATCTCGCCCCCGGCGCCCGCGTCGCGACGCTGAAGGGCACGGTGCATCACTACTCGGTGCGCTCGCTCGGCGAGCAGATGGACAAGCTCAACGGCTACAGCGACGCGCAGGCCGACGACCTCGACCAGCGCGGCGCGACGCTCTCGGTGTTCCGGCTCGTCGCCGAGTTCCCTGCCAATTTCATCAAGGCCTATATCGGCCGCCGGCACGCCTTGCGTGGCGTCTATGGCTTCATGACCGCGATGAACTACGCCTTCTACCGCTATCTGCGCGTCGCCAAGCACTGGGAACGCCGGTTGCAAAGGCGCGGCGCGAATCGGCCGCTGGAGCCACTCGATGACTGAAGTAGCGCTCGTCACAGGCGGCGCGCGCCGGATCGGCGCAGCGATCGTCTCGCGGCTTGCCGAGGCAGGCTATGCGGTCGCGATCCATTGCAGCCAATCGCGGGAGGAGGCGCAGACGTTGGCTCAGGCGCTGACCACAAAGGGGGCGCGCTGCGCCGTCGTCGAGGCCGACCTCGCCGACCCGGTTGCCGTGGCGGCGCTGGTTCCCGCAGCGGAGACGGAGCTTGGGCCGGTGACCCTGCTGGTCAACAATGCCTCCAGCTTTCTGCTCGACGACATCCGCGACATCGACGTCATGCGCTGGAACCGGCAATTCTCGATCAACCTACGCGCGCCCTCGGTGCTGGCCGGCGCGATGGCGAACAGTCTGCCACAGGGACGCGACGGCGCGATCGTCAACATCATCGACCAGCGCGTCTGGAAGCTGACGCCGCAATACTACTCCTACACCCTGACCAAGGCGGCCCTGCTGACGGCGACGCAGACCATGGCGCAGGCGCTCAGCCCCCGCATCCGGGTCAACGCGGTCGGACCTGGCCCAACCCTGCCCAACCCCCATGACGGGGCCGGCCTGATGGAGGCGGAGGTCGCAGGCACGCTGCTTGGCCGCAAGGTCGATGCGGCCGAGATCGCCGAGGCGGTGCTCTATCTGGCACGGGCGCGCTCGGTTACCGGCCAGATGATCGCGGTCGACGCCGGCCAGCATCTCGGCTGGCGCACGCCCGACATCGTGGGGTGAGACCGACTCAGAACGTCGCGTCGTTACGATAGGCGGCGCGCCCGCTTGCCAGCGCGTCCTCGAGCAATTCGAGACGGTCCTGGCCCCAGAACACCTCGCCATCGAGCACATAGCTCGGCGCCCCGAAGACGCCGGCCGCGATCGCCTCGTTGATCGTTGCGGCGTAGCGCTCGACGATCGCCTCGCTGTCCGCCGCCGCCAGCAGCGCCGCGCCATCGAATCCGGCGCGGCCCGCAATCTCGGCGACCAGTTCGGGCTGCGACAGATCCTCGTCGCGCGCCCAGACGCCTGCCAGCACATCGCCGACGAAGCCGGCCGGATCGCCGCCCGCGGCGACGATCGCCAGCACCGCGCGGTCGGCCAGCGACACGTCGAAGGGGAAATGCCGGGGATGGATCACCAGCGGCAGGCCGCGCTTCTGCCGCCAGCGCTGCAACTCGAAGATGCGGTAGCGCTGGCGCACCGGATGGCGCTTTGGCAGCGGCAGGCCGCCGGTTTCGTCAAAGACCATCCGCAGCGGCGTCGGCTTGCAGGACACCGTGCAGCCATGGCGCCTCGCGGTTTCCACGAAGGCGGTGTGGCCGAGATAAGTCCAGGGCGAGAGCAGGGTGAAGTAGTAGTCGATCTGGCGGGGCATGCGAACTCTCGTCAGGCTGCGATGCTGCAGCCTAGCCCGATCACGCGTGCGACGTCATGTAGCCTCACTCCAGCACGATCGCCGAGATCAGCCGGCCGTAATCCGGCTCGCCGCGATGCGTCGTGCGGCGGTAGCTGAAGAAGCGCTCTTCGTCGCCATAGGTGCAGAGCGCCAGATCGACGAAGCGGCCGATGCCGGCTTCCTGCGCCCGAAACGCGATGAAGGCCGGCAGATCGAACATCGCGTGCGCCGCGCGCTCGGAAGCCGTGAAGAAGCGCGCGAAGGTGGGGTTCTCGCTCTTGAAGCGCTCGACGAATTCCGGCCCGACCTCGTAGGCGGCGGCGCTGATCGTCGGCCCCAGCACCGCCAGAATCCGCTCCCGCCTTGCGCCGAGTTTCTCCATCGCCGTCACCGTCGAGGCCACGACGCCGGAGACCGCTCCCTTCCAGCCGGAATGGGCGGCCCCGATCACCCGCGCCTCGCTGTCGGCGAACAGGATCGGCCCGCAATCGGCGCTGGAGACCCCGAGCGCGACGCCTGAGGCCGTCGTGACCATCGCGTCCGCCTTCGGGCGGTCGCCCTGCCACGGGCCGCCGACGATCTCCACATCCGGCGAATGCACCTGGTACAGGCTGATCAGGTTTTCCGGCGCGACCGCAAGATGCCGCGCCATGAGACCGCGGTTCTCGGAGATGGCGGCCTGGTCGTCAGAAGACCCCAGCCCGCCATTCAGCGAGGCATGGATACCGGTCGAGACGCCGCCCTCCCGCGTGAAGAAGGCGTGGCGGATGCCGGGCTCGGCGGCGAGATCTGGCGATTCGATGAACATCCAAAGGGTCCGTTTGCGAAACTCAGCCCTGCTCTGTCAGCCGATGAAGGTCAAATCCGGGCAGCGGCGGCAGGCCGGGATGGGATAGCGCCAGAACCTTGAACAAATGGCCCATGCCGGTCGCGGTCGGCTCGGTCAGGCGGGCGACGGCGGCGGCGATGGCGGCGGCCTGCGCCGGCGAAGCCTTCGCCGCGAGAGCCTGCGCGCGCTCCGCCAGCCCGAGCGCCAGCAGGAAATCGCGTTGCATGACCGGGCCGTGGCAAGCCGCGCCTGCCGTTAATCCCGCCTGCGCCATATGGGCGAAATCGACATGGACGGTGAGATCGGCCTCGCCGGGGTCGGCCAGCGGATCGACGAAGGCGTGCCTGCGCACCGCCTGCAGCGTGTCGCCGAAGCCTGACCGGGTGGAGCCGTAGTCGATGAACAGGGCGGCCCCGCCAGCGCGGGCGAGATGGCCGGCGATGGTCGAGACGGTGTCGAGGGCTGCTTGAGGATGCTCGAAGACGGAGCCGACAGGCGCGCTTCCCTTCTCCCCTTGCGGATGCCTGTCCGAAAGCGCGCTGGTCGGCTCGACCTGCTCTCTCCCCCCTTGCGGGGGAGAGGTGGAGAGGGGGCTTGGCACCCTCAACATTGCAATGGCGGCGCTGCCCCCTCCCCAACCCTCCCCCGCAAGGGGGGAGGGAGCAGGCAGTGCCAGCCCGAACGCAAACTCACCCGCCGCATCCAGCCCCACCAGCCGCTCGCGCCAGCCCTGTTCCGTCATCACGAACTGGTCGAGCGGCAGCGCGTCGAGGAACTCGTTGGCGACGAGGATGACCGGGCCGTCGAGCGCGGTCTGGAACGTGTCGTGCCAGACCGGCTCGGCCTTGCCGGCGAGCGCCTTGGCCTGCGCCGCACGCAAAACGGGACTGGTCTCGACGAGATGGACCGACAGCGCCTCGCGAAAGCCGGGCAGAACCTTCGCCGCGCGCAGCATGTCGGCCATCAGCGTGCCGCGTCCCGGCCCGAGCTCGACCAGCCTGACAGAGCCGGGCGCGCCCATCGCCTGCCAGACATGCGCCGCCCAGAGCCCGATCAGCTCGCCAAAAATCTGGCTGATCTCGGGCGCGGTGGTGAAGTCGCCGTCCGGCCCGAAAGGGTCGCGGGTCATGTAGTAGCCATGGCGCGGATGGCCGAGGCAAAGCGCCATGTAGCGCGAGATCGTCAGCGGCCCCTCGTCCGCGATCAGCCGGGCGAGTTCGGCCTTCAGCGCACTCACGCAGCCGCCCGCCGGGCGCGCAGGAACAGGACGAGGCCGACCGCGAACAGCGGCAGCGAAAGCACCATGCCCATGGTGACGCCGCCCGAGAGCCCATCGGGATTCGTCCCGAACAGGAAACCGAGTTGCGGATCGGGCTCGCGGAAGAACTCACAGACGATGCGCGCGACCGCGTAGCCCATGCCGAACACGCCGGCGACGAGACCCGGCCGCCTGAAGCCGCCGGCCCGGACCAGCAGCGCCAGCAGCACGAACAGGATCAGCCCCTCACCCAGCGCCTCGTAGAGCTGGCTCGGATGACGCGGCAGCGGCCCGGCATTGGGGAAGACCATCGCCCACGGCACGTCCGGCGCGGGCCGGCCCCAGAGTTCGGCATTGATGAAATTGGCGATGCGGCCGAGAAACAGGCCGATGGGGACGACGGTGGCAGCGATGTCGAACACGCTCAGCGCCGGGTAGCCACGCCGCCGCGCGAACAGCCACAGGGCCAGCGTCGCGCCGACGAGCCCGCCATGGAACGACATCCCGCCCTGCCAGATCGCAAAAATGTCCTGCGGCCGCGCCAGATAGCGCGCCAGATCGTAGAACAGCACGAAGCCGAGCCGCCCGCCGAGCACGATGCCGAGCGCGACGTACAGGAGCATGTCGTCGAGTTCTTCGGGCTTGGGCCGCGCCCGCGCGCCCCACAGCCCCTCGGCCGCGACCAGCCGGCGCGCATACCACCAGCCGCCAATCAGGCCTGCGACATAGGCCAGCCCATACCACTTCACCGAGAGCGGCCCGAGCGAGAGCGCGACCGGATCGATGATGGGAAAGGGGATGGCGAAGACGGGCATGGGCGGGGAGTCCGGTGGGCGGCGGATGGTGATGGGCGTTCGAGGGTGTCGGGGTCAAGAGGTGGGCCGCTATAACCGAATGGCGTCGATCAACAGCCAAACATCGACAGAATCATCGTCTAGGTTGTTTCTCTGTTCGCAACGAATGTTTCAGGAGTGCAACGATGCGATCATTGACTATCGGCGGATTGTCGAACGAAACGCTCCAAGCGCTCGAGGCCAGAGCTTCTGCGAACGGTCAATCACTCGAAGTCGAGATAAGATCAATTCTCGATGCTGCTGCGAAGGAGACAGCGCCTGTCCGATTGGGCTCCATGCTCGCTTCGATTGGCAAAGAGGTCGGCTATTTCGATGTCGATTGCAGTCGAAAGGACCTTGCTCGTCGGCCCGGCTTTTACCGCCTTGTTCACGCTGATTGGAGCGTATCGGCCAACAAGCGGTGGTTTGCTGAAGCAAAGCGGTTGAAAGGGCGGTGGTATGTTGAAGCCCCAAAGCCAGCAGGACCCGTCGATCGATTCCTGTCGGATTTGCTTTGCACGCCCCAGCCCACATTGGCCGGTTTCGACTTTCCGATTGGATTGCCGATCAGCTTCGGGGGAAAGACAGGGTTTTCTAATTTCGGCGAGGCGCTCGACCACTTTGGGGTCGGCGAATGGTCTCAATTCTATGCCGTCGCCGAGGCGCAAGGCGAGATATCGATCAGGCGCCCGTTCTATCCGCGCGTAGCGACGTCGTCGGCGCGACAGCACCATCTGTTTCAAGCGCTTGAAGAGCCGTCCATGACCGCACTGCTGCGCGAATGTGAGCGCGCGACGCAGGGCCGCGCACCGGCGTGCTCGCTGTTCTGGACGCTTGGAGGCAATCAAGTCGGCAAGGCAGCCATCTCTGGATGGAAGGAAATTGTCTGCCCGGCTAGACGAGCGGGCGCTTTCCTGTGGCCATTTGATGGAACGCTCGAATCGCTTGGCACTCTCGCAGGGCTCGCCATCTGCGAGACTTACCCGGCCGAAGCCTACAATCACATCGGCCTGCGAATGCCAAAAGGCGGTAGCAAGCAGCGTCAGAACGACCGGCGCGTCGCCTCTGCAGACCTGATCGCCAGATGCGAGAAGTTTGACATCCAATTGAGCGATGAGATGTCTCGGCTCATCAACGATGGTTTTGGCTCAAGCAAATCCGGCGAAGATCCATTCGACGCCGCGATGGGGCTGTTTGGAATGATCGAGGTCGTTGAAGGCCGCCGGATCGAAGCGCCAGCCTTCAAACCGTCTCAGAGCTGGGAAGGTTGGATTCTCGGTCGGGGGACTGGTTAGTCGGGACTCACACCATATCTCTTTCCTGACATGACGAAACGCGCGTCTCATCCTACATGCAGGGCATGACTCGCGAACGCCCCGACGCTCCCATCGACGACGACATCGAGGACGAGGAGGACACCCTCCCCGCTCCGGCCGCCGACCTGACCGAAGCCGCGCCCGGCGCACTGAAGGCCGGCATCGAGGTCATCGCCGGCTTTGCGAAGCATTTGCCCGGGAAACCCGGCGTCTATCGCATGTTCGATCGCGCGGGCGAGGTGCTCTATGTCGGCAAGGCCAAGAACCTGAAGAACCGGGTGACGGCCTATGCGCGCGGCATGGCCCATACCAACGCCGTCGCGCGGATGATCGCCGAGACGGCGAACATGGAGTTCGTCACCACCGGCAGCGAGACCGAGGCGCTGCTGCTCGAATCCAATCTGATCAAGCAGCTCAGGCCGCGCTACAACGTGCTGCTGCGCGACGACAAATCCTTCCCCTACATCCTGCTCAGCGGCGACCACGAGGCCCCGCAGATCGCCAAGCATCGCGGCTCGCGCCAGCGCAAGGGCGATTACTACGGCCCCTTCGCCTCGGTCTGGGCGGTGAAGCGGACGATCGACGCGCTGCAGAAGGCGTTTCTGCTGCGCTCCTGCACCGACTCGTTCTATGAGAACCGGACGCGGCCCTGCCTGCTCTTCCAGATCAAGCGCTGCGCCGGGCCCTGCACGGGCGAGATCTCGATACCCGATTATCAGGGACTGGCCGGGCAGGCGCGCGACTTCCTCGCCGGGCGGGCCTCGGGCGTGAAGACGCTGCTGTCGCAGCGCATGCAGGACGCGGCGGAAGAGCTCGAATTCGAGAAGGCGGCGCGCTATCGCGACCGGCTGGCGGCGCTCTCGGCCGTCTCGGCCGGGCAGGACATCAATACGCAAGGGGTCGAGGAGGCCGACGTCTTCGCCATCGACGAGCAGGCCGGGCAGTTCTGCGTCCAGGTGTTCTTCTTCCGCAACAAGCAGAACTGGGGCAACCGGGCGCTGTTTCCGCGCGCCGACCGCTCGCTGACGCCAGCCGAGGTGCTCGCCTCGGTGGTGGCGCAGTTCTACGACGACAAGCCGCCGCCGCGCCTCGTGCTGCTCTCCCACGAGGTCGAGGAGATCGAGCTTATCGCGGCCGCGCTCTCGGCCCGCGCCGGCCGCAAGGTCGAGGTCGCGAACCCGAGGCGCGGCGAAAAAGCCGATCTCGTCGAGCATGCGCGGAAGAATGCGCGCGAAGCGCTGTCGCGAAAGCTCGCCGACAATGCCGGCCAGCAGTCGCTGCTGGCGGCTTTGGGCGTGGCCTTCGACATGGCGAGGCCGCCGCGCCGGGTCGAGGTCTACGACAACTCGCACATCATGGGCACGAATGCGGTCGGCGGCATGATCGTCGCCGGCAGGGACGGCTTCATGAAGAGCCATTACCGCACCTTCAATATCTCGACGGACACCATCGCCGGCGACGATTTCGGCATGATGCGCGAGGTGCTGCAGCGGCGGTTCTCGCGGCTGGCGAAAGAGAGTGGGGCAGGCGCGACATCGGGCGATCAGGCGCGGGAGCCCTCCCCCCTAGCGGGAGAGGGTTGGGAGGGGGCAGCACCGAGTTTGCAGGATGTCGGCGCTGGCCCCCTCCCCATCCCTCCCCCGCAAGGGGGGAGGGAGGAGCCTATGCCGGCGAGTGTCGAGGTCGACGACTTAGCCTTCCCCTCCCGTCCCGACCTCGTCATCGTCGACGGCGGCAAGGGTCAGTTCGAGGCGGCGCGGACAATCATGGCCGAATGCGGCGCGGGCGACATCCCCCTCGTCGCCATCGCCAAGGGGGCCGACCGCAACGCCATGCGCGAGACCTTCCACATGGCGGGCCGCGAGCCCTTCAAGCTGCAGCCGCGCGACCCCGCGCTCTATTTCATCCAGCGCCTGCGCGACGAGGCGCATCGCTTCGCCATCGGCACCCACCGGGCGCGGCGCAAGAAGGACACGATGACAAACCCGCTCGACGAGATCGCCGGCATCGGCCCCTCGCGCAAGCGCGCGCTCCTGCTGCATTTCGGCACCGTGAAGGCGATCCAGCGGGCGCGGCTCGAGGACCTGATGCGCACGCCCGGCGTCAACGCGGCGACGGCCAAGGCGGTGCATGACCATTTCCATGAGGGGTGAGCGTATTTGCGCCGGTCGCGGCATTGCGTGTTGACGCTGTCGCAAACGCACTGCTTTGGTGAGCCCGTGACGACACTGACAGACGCCATCCGCAGGCGCGGCCCCTGGTCGCTGCCGAACCTCCTGACCTATGGACGGATTCTCGCGATTCCGGCCCTGGTCGGCCTGCTGTTCTGGCCCAGGGAGGACTGGGTCCGCTGGATCGCGCTCGCGGTCTATGTCGTCGCCGCCGTCACCGACTATCTCGACGGCTGGATCGCGCGGGCCTGGAGCCAGCAATCGGCGATCGGCCGCATGCTCGACCCCATCGCCGACAAGCTGCTCGTCTGCGCGCTGCTGCTGATGCTGGTCCATACCGAGACGATCAAGGGCTGGGCGATCTGGGCCGCGATCGTGATCCTCTGCCGCGAAATCCTGGTCTCGGGCCTGCGCGAGTTCCTGGCCGAGCTGAAGGTTTCCGTGCCGGTTTCCAAGGTAGCGAAATGGAAGACCACGGCGCAGTTGCTGGCGCTCGGCTTTCTCGTCGCGGGGCCGGCCGGCGACAAGGTCCTGCCCGGAAACACCACGATCGGCATCGGCATGCTCTGGATCGCGGCCGGCCTGACGATCTACACGGGGTGGGATTATTTCAACGCCGGCATCCGTCATCTCGTCGAGGAGGACGAGCGCCAGTCATGAGCGATACGATCACCGATGCGCGCACGATAAAACTGGTCTATTTCGCCTGGGTGCGCGAGCGCGTCGGCGTGGCGCAGGAGACGGTGACGCCGCCTGCCGGCATCGCGACCATCGCCGATCTGGTTCGCTGGCTGAAAGGCCGCGACGAGGGCTACGAGGCGGCTTTCGCCAACGAGGCGATCGTGCGCGCCGCCATCGACCATGAGCATGTGAAGCCGGATGCGAGCATCGCGGGCGCGAGCGAGATCGCCTTCTTCCCGCCGATGACGGGGGGGTGATCGTCGTGTTCGTCTTCGACAAGGAACGCGGGTCGTCCCGGGCGAAGCGAAGCGAAGACCCGGGATCCATTCCGGAACCTTTCCTGATAGCGTCCCGGAATGGATCCCGGGTCTCCCTTCGGTCGCCCGGGATGACAGCGCGTCTTTCTGAGATATCCGATGAAGGTGCTGGGGCAAACGCTCAATGACCCCCCTCATCCGCATCCAGCGCGAGGATTTCGACGCCGCCGCCGAGGTCGCCGCGCTCACAAAAGGCCGCAGCGACATCGGCGCGATCGTGACCTTCGCCGGGCTGTGCCGCGACGAGGGCGGCAGGCTCGCCGCGCTCGAACTCGAACATTATCCCGGCATGGCCGAAGCCGAGATCGGCCGCGCCGCCGACGAGGCGGCACGACGCTGGCCGCTGCACGGCCTCGTCGCCATCCACCGTCATGGGCTGATCAGGCCCGGCGAGCAGATCGTGCTGGTCGTCGCGGCATCGAGCCATCGCCGCGCCGCCTTCGAGGCCGCCGAATTCCTGATGGACTACCTCAAGACACGCGCGCCATTCTGGAAGCGCGAGCATCTGCGCGACGGCACGACGGGCGACTGGGTCGAGGCCAAGGATGCCGACGACGCGGCGGCGCAACGCTGGGGGTAAACTCCGCCGTCAGCGTCGGGCCAGCCCCGACCAGCCATATCTCGCCGCGTCGGACCCTAAGCCCAAAACGTGGACGCCCAGCACAAGACCGGACAACCCAGTTGGGGTTGGGCCCGAACCCTCAGGCCGCCTTCTTCCCCGGCCGCACGGCGTCGGAGTAATCCTCCATGATCACCTTGCCCATATTGCCGGTGATGAAGGAGTAGGGTCCGATTTCGGAGACCAGCGTCACTTCCGCCGCCGAGCCGGTGATGAAGCACTCGTTGAACGTCGCCAGTTCCTCGGGCCGGATGCGACGCTCGACCACCTCGAAGCCGCGCGCCTTGCACAGCGCGATCACCGCCTGCCGGGTTAGCCCGTTCAGGAAGCGGTCGGCCAGCGGGGTGTGGATCACGCCGTCCTTGATGAAGAAGATGTTGGCGCCGGTGCATTCGGCGACATTGCCCTCCCAGTCGAGCATCATCGCATCGGCATAGCCGGCGCGCTCGGCCTTGTGCTTGGAGAGCGAGCAGATCATGTAGAGCCCCGCCGCCTTGGCGTGGACCGGCGCGCAGGCCGGGTCGGGCCGGCGATACTCGGCGACGTCGAGACGCACGCCCTTCAACTTCTGGGCCATGTCGAACATGCTCGGCCACTCCCAGACCGCGATCGCGGTGTGGATCGTGTTGTTGATGCCCGAGACCGCCATCATCTCCGAGCCGCGCCAGGCGACGGGGCGGACATAGGCGTCCTTCAGCCCGTTCTCCTTCAGGCAGAGTTCCTTGGCGGCGTCGAGTTCGGCGACCGACCAGGGGATCGTGAAATCCATGATCTCGGCGGACTTGTGGAAGCGCTTCGAGTGCTCCGTGCCCTTGTAGATCACGCCGTCATAGGCGCGCTCGCCCTCGAACACGCAGGAGCCGTAATGCAGCCCATGGGTCAGCACATGCACGGTGGCCTCCTTCCACGGCACGAGCTTGCCGTCGAACCAGATCACGCCGTCGCGCTGGTCGAAGGGAATGACTGACATGGGGTGTTCCTCCTGGACGCCTTCTTGCCCGCAACTCCGCCACAGCAAAATGCGGCGTGCAAGCCTTGACCGAAAATGACGCTGAGACGCTCGATCGCGACACATTCGATCGTCATCCGCGCTTGACCGGTAATCTTGCGTCTGAGATATGTCAATAACACTGACATAAAATCCGGACCGCATTCGTGCCCGACACGCAGGCCGCCTCGCCCGTCATCACGAAAGCCGCCGCAGGCGCGGCCGAGGTGCCCTATGACCTGATCGAACTGCTGTTCTTCGCCTATCGCGATTTCGTCGGCGACCCCGACCGCATCCTCGCCGATTACGGTTTCGGCCGGGCCCATCACCGCGTCCTGCATTTCGTCCAGCGCCGGCCGGGGCTGACCATCGCCGAACTGCTCGACATTCTCGGCATCACCAAGCAGAGCCTCAACCGCGTGCTGAAGGAGCTGGTCGAGACCGGCTTCGTCGAACAGCGCACCGGCACGCAGGACAAGCGCCAGCGCAAGCTCCATACCACGCCGGCGGGGCAGGATCTGGCGACACGGCTGGCGCAGTTGCAGGCCAGGCGCGTCAATGCGGCGCTGGCTGCGCTGGAGCCGGGCGGCGGCGAGACGGTGGCGCGCTACCTGGCCGGGCTGATCGACCCGGCCGAGCGCGGCAAGGTGCTGGGCTTCCTCGCGCCGCAAGCCTGACGCCGCAAGTCTGACGACGGCAGGCAGCCGTCAGAGGCTGTGCTATCAAGGCAGAGATGGCGCAGCCCGCGCCGCAGCGAGGAGACCGGCGCGAATGGCTCCGCAGGCAGTCAGCAACCCGCTTCCAGACGAAGCGCCCCACATTCTCGTGGTCGATGACGACCGCCGTCTGCGCGAGCTGCTCGGGCGCTTCCTCGGCGACCATGGCTACCGCGTCACCACCGCCGCCAATGCGGCCGAAGCCGACACCCGCCTGTCGCAGCTCGTCTTCGACGCGATGGTGCTCGACATCATGATGCCGGGCGAGAACGGCTTCGACTTCGCCCGCCGTCTGCGCGGCGATTCCGAACTGCCGATCCTGATGCTGACCGCGCGGGCCGATTCCAAGGACCGAATCAGCGGGCTGGAACTCGGCGTCGACGACTATCTCTCGAAACCGTTCGAGCCGCGCGAACTTCTGCTGCGGCTCGGCAACATCCTCAAGCGCACGCAGGCGCCCGATGCCGGCCAGTCGGCGGCGCGGCCGGAGTTCGTCCGCTTCGGCCCGTTCATCTACGGGCTGGCGCGCGGCGAGTTGCGCAAGGGCGAAGAGACGATCCGCCTGACCGAGCGCGAGCGCGAAATCCTGACCGCGCTGGCCGAGCGCCCCAACGAGGTGATGCCGCGCGAGCAGCTCGCGGCGCAAGGCGCGGGCGCCAACGACCGCACCGTCGACGTGCAGATGAACCGCCTGCGCCGCAAGATCGAGCGCGACCCGGCCGACCCGCTCTATCTGCAGACCGTGCGCGGCGTCGGCTACCGCCTCGTCACGGACAGGGCCTGAGACGGATGGCGGCGCAGGCGCTGCGCGCGAGACTGGCCCAGAGCGCGGGCGCGCTGCTCGGCCGGCTGGGCGCAGCGCTCTCCCGCGCCGGCAACGCGCTCGGCCGCGCGCTCAAGCCCGCGCTGAAGCTTGCAGACCGGCCTCTGCGCTTCACCGGGCGCTGGATGCCCAAGGGGCTTTATCCGCGCGCGCTCGTCATCGTCATCGCGCCGGTCGTTCTGCTGCAATCGGTCATCGCCTATGTCTTCATGGAGCGGCACTGGCAGCTCGTGACGCAGCGCCTGTCCTCCGCCGTCTCGGCCGACATCGCCATGATCATCGACGTTTACGAGCGCTATCCGCAGGACGCCGAGGCCAGCGTGCTGGCGCGCATCGCGCAGGACCGGCTCGGCATGGACGTCGACATCATCCCCGACGCCGATCTGCCCGCGCCCGGCCCCCGCCCCTTCTTCTCGCTGCTCGATTCGGCGCTCTCGACCGAGCTCTCGCTGCAGGTGGCGCGGCCGTTCTGGCTCGACACGGTCGGCCGCTCCAGCCTGATCGAAATCCGCATCAAGCTTGGCAAGGACGTGATGCGCGTTCTGACGCGGCGGAACTCGGCCTATGCCAGCAACAGCCACATCTTCCTGCTCTGGATGATCGGCACCTCGCTGATCCTGCTGACGATCGCGGTTCTGTTCCTGCGCAACCAGATTCGCCCGATCCTGCGGCTGGCCGATGCGGCGGAGGCCTTCGGCAAGGGCCGCGACGCCGATTTTCGCCCGCGCGGCGCGCGCGAGGTCCGCCGCGCCGGCAACGCCTTCATCGAGATGAAGCGCCGCGTCGAGCGCGCCATCGGCGAGCGCACGACCATGCTCAACGGCGTCAGCCACGACCTCCGCACCATCCTGACCCGCTTCAAGCTCTCGCTCGCGCTGCTGGAACGCTCTGCAGAGATTGATGCTTTGGAAAAAGACGTCGACGAGATGAGCCGCATGCTGGAGGATTATCTCGCCTTCGCGCGCGGCGACGCCGGCGAGGCCCCGGTCGAAAGCGACATCCGCTCGCTGCTGGAAGAGCTCAAGGCCGATGCCGAGCGCGAGGGCCACCAGACCGAACTCGCGGTCGTCGGCGACCCGCTGGTGGTGATCAGGCCCGACGCCTTCCGCCGGCTCCTCACCAACCTCGTCTCCAACGCCGCCCGTTTCGGAGACCGCATCGCCATCCGCGCCACCCATGACGCACGCTACCTGATCGTGACGGTCGACGACGACGGGCCGGGCATCTCGCCCGAGCAGCGCGAGGAGGTCTTTCGCCCGTTCGTGCGGCTCGACGAGGCCCGCAACGTCGATTCCGGCGGCACGGGGCTGGGCCTCGCCATCGCCCGCGACGTGGCGCGCGCCCATGGCGGGGATATCATGCTGGGGGAGTCAGCGCTGGGCGGGTTGAGGGCGACGGTGAGGTTGCCGGTGTAGGGCTGTTAAATATCTATTTAAGAGTGAAGTCTCTATTTTGGCAAGAAACCGAGTGAATAGACCATTGGACGAAGCTTCTCGGACAAGGCTGCGTAGGTCTTCTTGACAAAACTGAAGTCGGCAAGCTCGGTATCGCCGTAGGATTCGAGCGCACGTCGCACTTGATACCAGCCGGCGTCAGGTCGCCCGAGCTTGAACTCATCCCTAATCTTGCGCGGGAATTGCGTGGCGTGGAAGCACCGGAACAGCGCACGCCCTGCTTCAAGAACAGCCTGAGCCTCGGGTGTGAAGGTCATATTCTTCATGTATCGGACCATGAAATCAGAACTAAATTTTCCTCTCGCACCCACTTCGACCTCGGTAAAGGGGATGAAGTGGTTGGTCAGCGACCAGTCGCGCGCGTTCCAGTATAACCCGTCGGCACCAGCGGTGAGATTGCTGCCGTTGAACAGCATCCAGACGAGACAATCAGACCTGAAATCGTCGCTTATTGGCTGCGAAGGCTGGAGAAATTGATCGCGATCGTTGAGCCAGGTTGGCTTGATGAGGCGGCGGACAGAAAAGATGATAGCCGCTTGCCAAAGATTTTCTGCATTTACGAAAAAACCGCGCGCGCTACCATAACCCGACGAAAAGAGCATAGTCTTCGCCGTAGCGTTCTAAAGGTCGTTTCCGGCACAATTCAAATAGCCGACCGCCCCGTTAGACCACCGATTACCACGCAAGTCTTTCGTAGCTGTCGCAGGAATTATTGAACTCTTGAGTGGGACAGTAGCTTGTGAATTAGATAGCGGTCTTGCAACCCAATCAGTCAGCAACAGCCTATCATCGTAATTGAGAAATGTTTTTTCGCCTTCAATATTGCCACTTTTGTTGAGTGCATTTACTGTAACATGACCTATCGATACATCATCGCTCGTATCCCAAATCAGAAAACCGATTGGAAAATCTCCCTTGAGGCCGTCGAATGAACGACTGTGAACGGCAAAACCGCCTAAATACCGAGCTTTCCAAACGCGCCGGAATTGGTCGAGAGTGGGAGTACTAATATACTTAATTTTACTGAATATTGCGAGTTTACTTTTCGGCAATTCTTTGTCGATACGCGCAATGAACTGCATAAAAAGCTCGTTTGTCGCTTTCCCGTATGCTGCCATACCGGTTCGCGCGAACTGCGTGTTTGCAACTCCAAGTTTATTTTCACTGACGGCCATCGGCACAGCCAAACCGCCTCCTGTCGCCTCTGCATAAGGTGGGTTGATCAACACCAAAATTGGTGTCGCGTCTGTCGTCTCCGCTTTCGCATCCGCGATTGACTGACGCAGCGCTAGTGGAAGCTTGTTCGATAGATTGTAGTCGATCTCGCCAAAATCGGTTATGTCGTCGTTCAAATAATCGTATTGGAATATCTCCGCCCCCGCGAACGCAGGATTGGATCGCATAATTGTCACGTCGGCCTGATCAAGCGTCGACATGAAGACATTGCGAAGATTGCTGTGCTTGGCCTCGAGATTGCCGACGCCGGCGCACATATCCCATACAATGTAGCGGTCCTGCCAACGGTCACCAAGCGTCGCCTTCAACTCGTCATAGGCTTTGTCGACGATGTGCAGTGGGGTGTAGTAGGCACCCTTGAACTTCTGCTCGTCGAGCGGGAGCAGGCTATCGCGCCGTTCAAGCAAATAGTGGCGGTGTTTCACTTCGGGCGGGCGATGATAGATCGCCCAGAAATTGCGATAGCCGCGCTCGCTGGCCAGTTCATAGGTCTGCCCGTTAAGCAGAAACACCGGCCGCTCGCCGCTCGACAACAGCCGAGCGGGCAGGTTGATCATCGCCTCGTTGCGGCCGTCGTGCATAATATCTGCGAAGAATAGCACGGCATAGTCTGCCGGATTTACCGTTCCGAGTTCGCTGCCTACCATACCAACCCATCGGTCGAATACTTGGCGCAGATTATCGGGCGTGATCGGGGTCCGGATGATACGCCGCTCGCGGATTGCGTCTTTTACGGCTTGTATGAATGTGAGTTCGTCGTGCGCGATCTCGTATTCAACGATGTGCGTTTGAACGTACGGCGCGATCTGAGCGGCAAGTTCGCGCCCGGCACCCGACCCCGACTTCGGCCAGACGATACTCTTGTCGTCTAGCAACGGCAGCGCGCGTTCGGTCGGAATGATCGCTGCCTTCTCTCGGTCGATCACGGCCAGAAAGGCGGGGATTGCCTCACCGCGCTTCCTTGCTGCGCGAACATAAACAAGCAGTTGCCCGAACATCACGATCGGTGGAGTCGGCAAGTCCTTCGCCTCGAACCAGACCTCCTCCGTCTGGATGTCGACCAGTCCCTTGAAGTAGGATTTTAGGCCCAGCGCTCGAATATAAGCGTCCTTGACGTCCTCTTCCGTCCGCGCGAGCATCAGTTCGTTCGCTAGGCTCATCGATTACTTACCACAGTATGCGCGCACGAAGTACCACACTCGTTCAGCGAATTCTGCCCGCACATGCGCGTCAGCGTTGGGTTAGGATGCATCTGAAACCTGCCAGTCGGCAACCGGCCATCTTCAGCCTTATCGTCATATGGCCCAGCGATGTCCGAGGCGGATTTGCAAGTCATCACCCGCTTCACAGCCTTCGCGCATTACAATCAAAGCCCAAGGCTTAGCGCCCCCACGGCAGCGGCTCAAAACATCCGCCCCCCATCCGGCACAGCCAGCCCCGGCCCAATCAGCACGACCTCCCCGTCCTCGTCCGGCATGCCCAGCGTCAGCACCTCGGACATGAACTTGCCGATCTGACGCGGCGGAAAGTTCACCACCGCCAGCACCTGCCGGCCCGGAAGGTCCTCCGGTCGGTAATGCTTGGTAATCTGGGCGGAGGATTTCTTCCGCCCGATCGTGCCGCCGAAATCGATCGTGAGCTTGATCGCGGGTTTCCGCGCTTCCGGGTAGGGAGCGGCCTCGACGATGGTGCCGACACGGATGTCGACCTTGAGGAAATCGTCGAAGCCGATCGGGGCGGCGGGCTCGGCAGGATGGCTCATGGTCGCGCGCTCAGAACTCCGACCAGCCCTTGTCGTGGTCGAGCTTGCGGGCCGTGGCCGCGCCGCCCGCATAGGCCGGCGCGGGCGCAGCCGCCTTGACCGGACGCGGGGCCACGGCGGCGCGCATCGTCTGCGCCACCGCCTTCAGCCCACTCGTACCGCCGCTGCCGAGATTGAAGCGCGCCACGAGCGCCCCCAGCCGGTCCGCCTCCTGCGAGAGCGAATGGGCGGCCGCCGTCGACTGTTCGGCCATGGCGGCGTTCTGCTGCGTCGCCTGGTCCATTTCGTTGACGGCGGTGTTGACCTCCTGGAGACCCGCCGCCTGCTCCTGCGCGGCCCCGGCGATCTCGGCGACGAGCGAGGTGGCGCGCGCGATCTCCTCGGCCATGCGCTGCAGCGCGCTGCCGGTCTGGCCGACGAGGGTGACGCCCTTCTCGACCTCGACATTCGAGGCCGCGATCAGGCCCTTGATCTCCTTGGCGGCCTCGGCCGAGCGCTGCGCCAGCGCCCGCACCTCGGAGGCGACGACGGCGAAACCCTTGCCGGCGTCGCCGGCGCGCGCCGCCTCGACGCTGGCGTTGAGCGCCAGCAGGTTGGTCTGGAAGGCGATCTCGTCGATGACGCCGACGATCTGCGAGATCTCGTCGGCGGATTTCTCGATGCCGCCCATTGCGAGCACGGCGTCGCGCACGATCGTGGTCGACTGCTCGGCCTCGCCCTTGACCTGGCTCGTCGCCTGGCTGGCGAGGCGGGCGCTCTCGGCGGTCTGGCGCACGGTGGCGGTCAGTTCGTCAAGCGCGGTCGCGGTCTCCTCGACGGAGGAGGCCTGCTGCTCGGTGCGGCTGGCGAGGTCGTCGGCGGCCTGGCTGATCTCGATCGAGCCCGATTTCATGCTCTCGGTGTTGGTCGCGATCTGCCGCATCGTTTCCTGCAGCTTGCCGATCGCGGCGTTGAAATCGTCCTTCAGCTTGGCGTAGTCCTCGCTGAACGCCTCGTCGATGCGGTAGCTCAGGTCGCCCTCGGCCAGCCGCTCGAGGCCATGTCCGAGCGACATCACCACGCCCTCCTGCATCCGCGCGAGGTCGGCGCGATCGGCCTCGTTGCGGCGGCGCTCGGCCTCGGCGGCCTCGCGACCGGAATGGGCCTGCGCCTCGACGCGGGCCTTGTCGGCCTCCATCTCGCCCTTGGCCAGCGCGGCGTCGCGGAACACGACGAGCGAACGGGCCATCGCGCCGATCTCGTCGGGCCGGTCCTGATGGGCGATCTGCGCCTGCAAATCGCCGGCGGCAAGCCCGCTCATCGTGCCCGACAGCGAGGCCAGCATCGACGAGGCGCGGCGGCTGAGCCAGATCACCAGGCCCAGCATCAGCAGGCCGAGCGGCACGAGAACCTTGGCGACGTCGCCGATCATGCCCCTGAAGGCGGCGTCGACATCATGCACATGCAGGCCCGAGCCCAGCGTCCACTGCCATTGCGGGATCGAGGTGACATAGGAGATCTTCAGCGACGGCTCCTTGTCGCCGGGCTTGGTCCAGCCATAGTCGATGAAGCCGGCGCCCGTGCTTTTGGCCATCGCGACCATGTCCTGCACGAAGAATTTGCCGCTCGAATCCTTGAGCGGCTTCATGTCGGTGGTTTCGATCTTCTTGTTGGCGTGTGAAACGCTGATGCCGTTGTAGTCGATGATGAAATAATAGTTGCCGTTGTCGAAGCGGGCGTTGGCGACGGCGTCGATCGCGAGTTTCTTCGCGTCGGCTTCCTTCAGCTCGCCTTTTTCGACGCGGGCGACGTAAGCATTCACTGTCGAGGTCGCGGCCTCGACCGCGTTCCTGATCTCCGCGCGCTTGAGCGTGATCATCTGGTCGCGCGCTTCGGTCAGCGTGTAGCCGACTCCACCGACGGCGATCACCACGGCCAATGCGGCCACGAGCCCGAACGAGCGGCCGATCGACAAAACCTTGAGCTTCTGGAAAACGGACATAGACGGCCCCCGACGGCGTGAGATGCCCCACAATTCGTCGAAAATGGCTAATGTTCGTTTAACGCCCGGCCAAAAGACTTAACCTTTATGGCCGAGCGCATTGGTTTGTCGACGCTCAGATCGCCGGAGCGTAATCGTCGCGCTCCTCGCCCCGGTAGCGCTCGTCGGTGCGCTCGCGGCGGCGGATATGCGGCCGGCGGCCGCTGCACAGGGCCCGCGCCAGTCCGCGCAGCGGCGCGGTCAGGCGGTGGACATCCTCGACCCGCGCCATGATCCGACTGGCCGTCTTCAGCTCCCGGTCGAGCCGCGCCATCGTCTTCGACAATTCGGGCTCGTCGTCGCCGAGCCAGGTTTCCGTGACGCGCGCCATCAGCAGGACCGCGCCCTGCACCCTCACCGAGCCCAGCGCATCCTCGGTGGCGATGCCGGCCGAGGCCAGCATGTAGCGCCAGGAGTTGACCGCGCCGCGATTGAGCGCCGCCAGCGTCAGCGGATCGCGCCTCACCACCGGCATGATCCGGCGCAGCCCCTCCTTGTAGGGGGTCAGCGCATCGAGCCGGCGCATCACCAGATCGAACATCCGTTCGCGCACCGGCTCGGCCGCGAGGTCGTCGGAGGCGCCGGCCATCACGGCGTCGTCGACGATGCGCGCAATGCCGCCGAGCATGGCGAGTTTGGAGGGGAACAGCCCGCGCAGCGCCGAAAGCGAAATCCCGGCCTCCGTGGCGATGTCGCCGAGTTCGATCTGGTCCCAGGGCCGGGAGGCGGCGAGCCGCATCAGCGCCTCGACCGCAGCCTTGCGCGGATCGGCGGGCGCGGCTTTCGCCACAGATTCTGCGGAACTGTCGGAAACGGGTTTGCGGGCCATCTGAGATCTCCTCTCGCGACGCGATGAAGAGAAACTAGGCCGCGATCGCGGCCTATGAAAGGCCGTTCAGCCGGAAAGCTCGCCGGCGCGACGTTTAGCGGCAGCCACGGCCTTCAGCATGAGAGGCTTGAGGCCGTCATCGGCCATCAGCACCTCGAGCGCGGCCGCTGTGGTGCCGGCCGGCGAGGTCACGTTCTGACGCAGGGTCGCCGGCGACAACGGCGACTGGAACAGCATCTCGCCCGCACCCTCGACGGTGGCGCGCGCCAGCCGCCCGGCGATGTCGGCCGGCAGGCCGGCCGCCGCGCCCGCCGCGGCGAGGGCCTCGACCAGATGGAAGACATAGGCCGGCCCCGAACCGGAGACGGCGGTGACGGCGTCGATCAGGTTCTCGTCGTCGAGCCATTCGACCGAACCGACGCTGCCGAGCAGCGCGTCGGTCATGGCGCGCTGCGCCGCACTGACGCCGGGACCGGGCGCAGCCGCCGTGACGCCGCGCTGCACGGAGGCGGGCAGATTCGGCATGGCGCGCACCACGGCATTGGCATTAGGGAGCCGGGCAGAAAGATCGCCCAGCGTCTTGCCGGCCAGCACAGAAATCAGCAGCGTGTTCGGGTGGATGAAGGCCTGCACGGCCGGCGCGGCCGTGTCCAGCATCTGCGGCTTGGTTGCGAGGACGACGACGTCGGCGGGCGCGATCGCATCGGCCGCCGGATTCAGCGCCATTCCCCTCTCCTGAGCGAGCGCGACCATCTCGTCGGAGAGCTTGGGGTCGATGAGGCTGATCCCGGCGGGATCGAGCCCGATCCTGAGCCAGCCTTCCAGCATCGCGCCCCCCATCTTGCCCGCGCCGATGAGGACGAGCGTTTTCGGCAGGGAAGCGGACATGGGCGGGCTCTCGGGGTTGGCGACGTGTGCAGCCGTCCTAAGGCGCGGCTCTCATGGGAGCAAGCGCGGTCCATTCTCGTCATGCTCGGCCTTGTGCCGAGCATCCACGTCTTGGACGTAGGCCTCGACATAGGAAGACGTGGATGGTCGGGACAAACCCGACCATGACGGGAAATGCTAGGCCAGAGCAGCCGAAGGGAACAGCTCACGCCTCGCCGACCGTCTCCAGCATCGCGCCCTCGAGCCCTTCCTTCGCGGTCTTTCCGGCCCAGACGACGAACTGAAACGCCTGGAAATAGCGCTCGCAGGCGTCGATTGCGGCCTTGATCAGCGCCGCCGCCTGCTCCTCGGTCGGCTCCGCGCCGCCCGAGAGCAAGAGCGCATGGCGATACATCACCACGTTCTCCGAGCTCCACAGATCGAAATGTCCGAGCCAGAGCTGCTCGTTGACCATGCTGACGAGTTGCAGCACCTCGGGCCGGCGGCGGTCGGGCACCTTCAGATCGAAGGCGCAGGCGATATGGATCGCCTCGACCTCGGCCAGCCAGGTGATCGCGACATGGTAGTCCGACCAGCCGCCGGCGACGGCGACGGAGAGTTCGTCGTCGCTGTCGCGGTCGAAGCTCCAGTTGTTGAGAGCGGCAAGGCGTTCGATCAGGTCTAGAGGGTTGGAAGGCCGATCGGTTTCGGCGTCCAGATCAAGGTCCATCATGCCCTTAGGGTCCAACTGCCGGGCCGGCGGGGAGCCGGGCCGGCGCGTTCGAGAACGGGAACACGGCGACTGGAAAGCGGCAGGGACGCAACCCGACATGGCGTTGCGCGACCGACCGCGCTCCACCCTCGACCGCCGGATCGCCAAGGCTAAATCCGGCAACCGAATCAACTCTCTCACCGACGATAGCGCAGGCGCTGTGACGCTCCCAACACGGCTGCACGCTCTCCGGATTCGGGGTGGCGGCTCAATCCCTGCTCACGGCTCTGTCCACAGCACTTGCCTGTGGATGCGCGGAGCTCAGGGTTTGGCGGGTTCCGCCTTGGCAGGTTTGGCCTTGGGCTGACCCGCCTCCAGCGCGGCGAGCCGGGCGCTGAGCCTGTCGTTCTCCTCGCGGGCGAGCAGCGCCATCTCGCGCACCGCCTCGAACTCCTCGCGGGTGACGACGTCCATGTCGCGCAGCAGCCGCTCGATCTGCGTCTTCACCACGGTCTCGACCTCGCGGCGGACCCCTTGCGCCGCGCCGGCGGCGTCGGTGGCGAGACGGGCGATGTCGTCGAGGAAACGGTTGGAGGTCGCGACCATGGGATACTCCTTGCCGGGCATGGCGGGCCGGCGCTGTGACGACATATGGGCGAGGACGCGTCGGCCTGCAATCATGGACCGCGATCGCAAATTGACGCGTTTGCCTTTCGACCTCATGACGAAGGCCCGCCATCTCCAGCGCGAGCGACACATGGCCCTGCACTTCACACCCGCCGAATTCACCCGCCGCCGCGATGCGCTCGCCGCCACGATGGACCGCGAAAAGCTCGACGCGCTGTTCCTGTTCCAGCAGGAATCGATGTTCTGGCTGACCGGCTACGACACCTTCGGCTTCTGCTTCTTCCAGTGCCTCGTGGTGAAGGCCGACGGGACGATGGCGCTGCTGACCCGCTCGGCCGATGTCAGGCAGGCCCGGCACACCTCCAACCTCACCGATATCCGTATCTGGAAGGATGGCGCCGGCGCCAACCCGTCGCGCAACCTGCTGGCCATGGCGCAGGATCTCGGCCTTGCCGGACAACGCATTGGCGTCGAGTTCGAATCCTACGGCCTCGTCGCCAGCAATGGCCGCAGGCTGGAGGCCGCTTTTGCCGGCGTGAGCGATCTCGTCGACGCCTCGGCCATCGTCACAAAACTGCGCGCGGTGAAGTCGGCCGAGGAGATCGTTCATGTCCGCCGCGCCGCGACGCTCTCGGACGCCGCCGACAAGGCGGCGCTCGACGCGATCCGCGCCGGGGCCGACGAAGGCGAGATTCTCGCCGCCCAGCACAATGCGATCTTTTCGGGCGGCGGCGACTACCCGGCCAACGAGTTCATCATCGGCTCGGGCCGCGATGCCCTGCTCTGCCGCTACAAATCCGGACGCCGCCGGCTCGATCCACAGGACCAGATCACGCTCGAATTCGCCGGCGTCGAGCGGCACTATCATGCCGCGATCATGCGGACCGTCGTGGTCGGCGAGCCGAGGCCCCTGCATCTGCGCTATCACGCGGCCGCCAAGGCGGCGTTGCTCGCCTGCGAGGCGGAGTTGCGCCCCGGCCGCACCGCCGGCGACGTCTTCGCCGCCCACGTCCGCATCTTCGACGAGCACGGCCTGTCGAGCCACCGCCTCAACGCCTGCGGCTATTCGCTCGGGGCCAAGTTCACGCCGTCCTGGATGGACTGGCCGATGTTCTACGAGGCCAATGACTGGCCGCTGGAGACCGGCATGGTGATGTTCGCCCACATGATCCTGATGGATTCCGAATCCGAGACGGCGATGTGCCTGGGGCGGACCTATCTGGTCGGTACGGGTGCTGCCGAGCCCGTGAATATGGCCGATCTGGACCTCGCCATCCGTTGAGCCTAGAAGAGCCCTCGCAGGGACTACAAACCCGTACCAAAAAACAGGCGGGACGCGTCATGACGACCTTTTCGAGCGGCCTCGGCTTGGGACCGCTGTTCATGGGGCCGCTGGCCGCGCTTGCGCTCGCAGGCTGCCAGGAAACCACCACCGCCCAGCGTCCGCGCGTCGATGCGCCGGGCGTGCCCGTCTCGGTGCAGAGCATCACCGGCGCGCCCGATGCCGTGACGACCAAATTCGCCGGCCTGCTCGGCGAGGCTGCGGCCGAGCGCAAGATGGAGATCGTGCCAGGCGACAAGCCGGCCCGCTTCCGGGTGCGCGGCTACCTCACCGCCCAGCCGACGCAGGACGGCCAGACCGCGCTCGCCTTCGTCTGGGACGTCTATGACGAATCCAAGAAGCGCGCCCAGCGCGTCCAGGGCGAGAGCCTCGGCCGGCGCGGCAGCGGCTCCGACCCCTGGGCCGGCATCGACCAGACCATCGTCGCCAAGGCGGCGTCGGAATCGATGGATGCGATCGCCGGCTTCCTGGTGACGATGCCGGCGGTCGAGACGCTGAAGCCCGGCGAGAAGGCCAGGCCCGCGGGCGCAAAGACCGCGGCCGCACGCTGACCGGCCCGCGCCGGATGCGCCACCTTCGCGAAAAGCATTGAGGATAGGCGGAATTTGACGCCCGCTATTGCAGTGCAACGGTCGACTCGCCGTCATCGCACTGTTAAGAGCCGTTCGAATTGAGCCGGCTCGCCCGGTTCCTGCCCCGCCAGACCCAAACGGTGCGCCCCGGCATGCCCTCTTCGATCAAAGTCGTCGCCGGCAATTCGAACCGGCCGCTCGCCGAAGCGATCTGCGCCTCCCTCGACATTCCGCTCGCCAAGGCCTCCGTCCGGCGCTTCGCCGATATGGAGGTCTTCGTCGAACTGCAGGAGAATGTGCGTGGACAGGACGTTTTCATCATCCAGTCGACCTCGTTCCCGACCAACGACCATCTGATGGAGCTCTTGATCATCACCGACGCCGCGCGCCGTTCCTCGGCCAAGCGCATCACGGCGGTGATCCCCTATTTCGGCTATGCAAGGCAGGACCGGCGCGCATCCGGCCGCACGCCGATTTCGGCCAAGCTCGTCGCCAACATGATTACCCATGCCGGCATCGACCGCGTGCTGACGCTCGACCTGCATGCCGGGCAGATCCAGGGCTTCTTCGACATTCCGACCGACAACCTGTTCGGCGCGCCGCTGATGGCGCGCGACATCAAGGAACGGCTCGACTGGAAGAACGCCATGGTCGTCTCGCCGGATGTCGGCGGCGTGGTCCGGGCGCGGGCGCTCGCCAAGCGCATCGACGCCCAGCTCGCCATCGTCGACAAGCGCCGCGACCGCCCGGGCGAATCCGAGGTCATGAACATCATCGGCTCGGTCGAGGGCCGCTCCTGCATCCTGCTCGACGACATCGTCGATTCCGGCGGCACGCTGGTCAATGCGGCCGAGGCGCTGCTCGACCAGGGCGCCAAGGAGGTCTACGCCTACATCACCCATGGCGTGCTCTCGGGCGGCGCCGTGGCGCGCATCGCCAATTCCAAGCTCAAGGAACTGGTGATCACCGATTCGATCATGCCGACCGAGGCCGTGAAGGTGGCGCGCAATATCCGCGTCATCTCGATCGCGCAGCTGATGGGTGAGGCGATCGAACGGACGGCCAGCGAATCGAGCGTCTCCAGCCTGTTCGACTGAGCGCGGCGTGAGCGACAGCCGCGCCCTCGTCCTGTTCTCCGGCGGCCAGGATTCGACCGTCGCCCTGGCCTGGGGACTGGAGCGGTTCGATGCTGTCGAGACCGTCGGCTTCGACTACGGCCAGCGCCACAGCGTCGAACTCGACTGCCGGCTGACGATCCGCGAGAGGCTCCCTGCCCTGTCTGCCCGTTATGCCCAACGGCTCGGCCCCGACCACCTTGTCGATCTGACTGCGCTCGGCGCGATCTCGGAGACGGCGCTGACCCGCGACAGCGAAATCGCTTTCGGCGAGTCAGGCCTGCCGACGACCTTCGTGCCCGGCCGCAACCTGATCTTTCTGAGCTTCGCGGCAGCGATCGCCTATCGCCGCGATTGCAGGCACATCGTGCTTGGCGTCTGCGAGACCGACTATTCCGGCTATCCCGACTGCCGCGACGACACCATAAAGGCGATGCAGGTCGCGCTGGGCTTGGGGCTCGACCGCCGCCTCGTGCTGCACACGCCGCTGATGTGGCGAGACAAGGCCCAGACTTTCGCGTTGGCGAATGCGCTCGGCGGCGAGCCGCTGCTCGATCTCGTGATCGAGGACAGCCATAGCTGCTATCTCGGCGACAGGACGAGGCGGCATGGCTGGGGTTACGGCTGCGGCCATTGCCCGGCCTGCGAACTGCGTGCGAAAGGCCATGCCGCTTTTCTCAGCTCACCAGACGACACAGGACCCGACCTATGACCATCGACCAGCAGCGCCGTATCGAAGGGTTCGTCGCGCTCTCCCTCTTCGCCCTGACCATCCCCGCCGCCAACTGGCTGATCGGCAATGCCGGCACGGTGTGCGTGCCGAACGGCCCCTGCCTCGTGCCGGTCTGGCCGGGCATCGCCGCGCCCAGCGGCGTGCTGATGATCGGCCTCGCGCTCGTGCTGCGCGACATCGTCCAGCGCCGGCTCGGCGCGAAGGTCGCGCTGCTGGCGATTCTGGCCGGCGCCGCCATGTCCGGCTTTCTCGCCCCACCGGCAATCGTGATCGCCTCGGTCGCCGCCTTCCTGCTTTCTGAACTGGCGGATTTCGCGGTCTATACGCCGCTGCAGAAGCGCCGCTTCGTCACCGCCGTGATGGCGTCGAGCGTGATCGGCCTCGTCATCGACTCGGTCGTGTTCCTCTGGCTCGCCTTCGGCAGCCTCGACTATCTTTCGGGCCAGATCATCGGCAAGGCCTGGATGGTGCTGCTGGCGCTGCCGCTCATGCACTGGCTGCGGCGGCGGGACGAGCGGCTGGGGCTGGTGGCGGCGTGAGAACAGGTGGGCTGGCTTGAAAGTAAGGCATAAATGCCTTACTTCTGGTTGCGAGAGGAGTTCGCGATGACCACGCTCACCGTCACCGCCAAGGGCCAGATCACGCTACGCAAGGAACTGTTGCAGCATCTCGGAGTCGAGCCAGGCCAGAAGATCATGATCGACAAGCTGCCTGATGGCGGCATCGCCGTCAGGGCAGAGCGCAAGACCGGCACGATTTCCGATCTCGTCGGGATGCTGAAGCGGCCGGGGCAGCCTTGCTTGTCGATCGAGGAGATCAACGAGGCCATCGCCGAGGGTTGGGCCGGAAAGCGGTGACGATCACCGCAGACACGAACCTGCTGATCCGTATCTTTGCCGACGACGACCGCCGACAGCGTGATCTGGCCCTGGCAGAGCTCGAGAACGCCGAACGGATCGTCGTGACGATCGCGGTGCTGTGCGAATTCTGCTGGGTGCTGACGAGCCGCTATCGACTCGCAGGGGCCGAGATCGCCTCCGCCATCAGAGCAATGCTCGACCGGCCGAAGATCGTAGCGGAGCGGTCCGCCATTCTGGCGGGCCTTGCCATGCTCGATGCTGGCGGTGATTTTGCTGATGGCGTCATCGCCTGCGAAGGTCGCAGGCTGGGCGGGGAGACATTCGTCTCGTTCGACAAGCGGGCGGTTCGTTTACTCGCCGCTCAGGGCCATGTAGCACGGTTGCCCACTGGAACCTGAGCTTGTCCTCACCGCCCTTTTCCCCTATGAGCGGGCCTGCGCCCGACTGACACCCTTGGAGGCAAGGGCGCTGATATGAGCCGGCCGCCGCGTGGCGGCCTTGTCTTTTGCAGTAGGAACCACACCATGACCGCCGTGAAGCAAATCGAGGCTTCGGCGCGCGCACAGGTCGGCAAGGGGGCCGCCCGTGCAGTTCGTCGTCAAGGCCTGACACCCGCCGTGATCTATGGCGGGGGCGCCGCTCCCGAAGCGATCGCGCTCGACGCCAACAAGACCCGCCTGATGATCTTTGGCGGCCATTTCCTGACCACGCTGTTCGAGATCAGCGTCGACGGCAAGAAGACGCGCGTCATCCCGCGCGACTACCAGCTCGACCCGGTCAAGGATTTCCCGATCCATGTCGATTTCCTGCGCGTGGCCAAGGGCCAGACCGTCACGGTCGAGGTTCCGATCCATGTCGTCGGCCAGGACGCCAGTCCGGGCGTGAAGAATGGCGGCTCGGTCCAGCTTGTCGAGCATGCGCTCGAGATCACGGTCGAGCCGGAGAACATCCCGGAGGCCTTCGAGGTGTCGGTCGCCGGCCTGAACATCGGCGACACGGTCGAGGCCAGCGTTATCAAGCTTCCCAAGGGCGCCAGGCTGACGGTCGGCGCCGACGCGACCATCGTCACGATCGTGCCGCCGATGGCCGAAGAGATCGACGAGCCGGCCGAGGCCGCCGAGGCTCCGGCCGCCGAAGCCAAGCCGAAAGAGTGAGCCTTGCGTCCCTGACGCGCTCGCCCTTGCAACCGAGACGAGACGGCCGGGTTTCCCGGCCGTTTTGCTATCTGGAACCGCAGCCATGTTGACCTTCGCATGCTGATCTTCGCCGGACTCGGCAATCCGGGCTCGCGCTATGCCCGCAACCGCCACAACATCGGCTTCATGGCGGCGGACGCGATCGCGCGCGCGCATCGCGCCTCGCCCTGGCGCGTGCGTTTCCAGGCCGAAAGCTGCGAAGCGACCATCGGGACCGAAAAGGTCATCCTGCTGAAGCCGCAGACCTATATGAACGAATCCGGCCGGGCGATCGGCGAGGCGGCGCGCTTCTTCAAGATCGAGCCTGCGGACGTGATCGTCTTCCACGACGAACTCGACCTCGCGCCCGCCAGGCTGCGGGTGAAGCTGGGCGGCGGCAATGCCGGCCATAACGGCCTGCGCTCGACGACCGCCGCAATCGGCAACGACTACCGCCGCGTCCGGATGGGCATAGGTCATCCCGGCCTGAAGGAACTCGTCCATGCCTATGTGCTGAACGATTTCGGCAAGGCCGAGCAGGATTGGGTCGAGGACCTCTGCACGGCCTGCGCCGACAACGCCGCATTGCTGGCCGCCCATGACGATGCTGGCTTCCAGAACAGGGTGCATCTGTTCATGGAGGCGCGCGGGCACGGGGCAGTGAAGCGGCTCGGACAGATGCCGGATGATTGACACGGAAACACGGGAACACGATATTCGCTCTTATACGGCAAGGGAGCGCATCGTGAAAAATGTGACGATCACTCTGCCTGAAACAACACTGTCGCGCTTGCGGGTCGCCGCCGCTCGCGAGGGCAAGAGCATGTCGAAATTCACGGCGGAGCTTGTCGAGCAGAAGCTCGGGCGGACGATGACGCAGCGCGAGGCTCTGGACGCCTTTCTGGCAGGACCGGATTTGCCCGGGATCGCGGCCGAATGGCAGGGACGCGAGGAACTCTATGCCGATCGCCTGCTTCGTGGACACGAACGTGATGCTGTATCTGAAGGACTCGCGGGAGCCCCGGAAGCAGGCGATCTCGCAGGAGTGGGTCGCCGCGCTCGGCGAGCGTGACCTGCTGGTGATCAGCCCGGAGGTCATGAACGAGTTCGCACACAACGTCATCCGCAAATTCCCCGCCATCACGCGAGCAGAACTGACCCGCTTCCTGTTGGCGATGGAGCCCTGGTGCAAGGCTCCGATGACGTCACGGACCGCGATGGATGCCTTGGCTATTCAGGCGCGCTATCGCTATTCGTTTTTCGATTCCGCAATGATCGCTGCGGCTCTCGCCTTCGGCTGCGACATCTTTCTATCGGAAGACCTTGCGTCCGGGCAGAAGATTGGCGATCTGACGATCATAAATCCGTTTCTGATGGCCATCGAATCCGTCCTCGCCATCTGACATTCCGAAAGACCACCATGGGTTTCAAATGCGGTATCGTGGGCCTGCCGAATGTCGGCAAGTCGACCCTGTTCAACGCGCTGACGCAGACGGCGGCAGCCCAGGCGGCGAACTACCCGTTCTGCACGATCGAGCCCAATGTCGGCGACGTCGCGGTGCCCGACGACCGGCTGGAAAAACTCGCCGCCATCGCCGGCTCGAAGGAGATCATCCCGACGCGGCTGACCTTCGTCGACATCGCCGGCCTCGTGCGCGGCGCCTCCAAGGGTGAGGGCCTCGGCAACCAGTTCCTCGCCAATATCCGCGAGTGCGACGCCATCGCCCATGTCGTGCGCTGCTTCGAGGATGGCGACATCACCCATGTCGAGGGCAAGGTCGCGCCGCTCAACGACATCGAGATCATCGAGACCGAGCTGATGCTGGCCGATCTCGAAAGCCTCGAGAAGCGCGTGCTGCCGCTGGAGAAGAAGGCCAAGACCGGCGACAAGGACGCCAGGGAACTTGCCGACCTGATGAACCGCTGCCTCGTGCTGCTGCGCGAGGGCAAGCCGGCCCGCCTCGTCCAGGTCGCAGCCGACGAGCGCAAGGCCTTCGAGATGCTGGGCCTGCTCTCCTCCAAGCCCGTCCTCTATGTCTGCAATGTCGAGGAAGCCAGCGCCGACAAGGGCAACGCCTTCTCGGAGATCGTGAAGGCGCGCGCCGCCGAGGAGAACGCGGTCGCCGTCGTCGTCTCGGCCAAGATCGAGAGCGAGATCGCGGTGCTGCCGGCCGCCGACCAGACCGATTATCTGGAGGCCGTCGGCCTTGAGGAGCCCGGCCTCAACCGCGTCATCCGCGCCGGTTATGGGCTGCTCAAGCTCGTGACCTACTTCACCGTCGGCCCGAAGGAAGCCCGCGCCTGGACGATCGAGACCGGCACCAAGGGGCCGGCGGCGGCGGGCGTCATCCACTCGGATTTCGAGAAGGGCTATATCCGCGCCGAGACGATCGCCTATCCCGACTACATCGCCAACAAGGGCGAGGCCGGCGCGCGCGAGGCGGGCAAGTTTCGGCTGGAAGGCAAGGAGTATGTCGTGGCCGACGGCGATGTGCTGCATTTCCGCTTCGCCAACTGAGGCCGGCCGCATGCTGTTCTTCGAGGATTTCGTCGTCGGCGAGACAGTCAGCGCCGGCAGCCTGACCGTCAGCGAGGTCGACATCCTCGCCTATGCGCGACGCTACGACGCGCAGGATTTCCACACCGATCCGGAAGCGGCCAAGGCGAGTTTCGTCGGCGAACTGATCGCCTCGGGCTGGCATAGCTGCTCGCTCCTGATGCGCCTGATCGCCGAGACCTTCATCCTCGATTCAGCCGGCATGGGATCTCCCGGCATCGACGAGGTCAAGTGGCTGCGCCCCGTCAGGCCCGGCGACACATTGTCTGCGCGCCGCACCGTGCTGGAGAGCAAGGCCTCGCGCTCGCGGCCGGAGATGGGGCTGGTGCGCTTCCGCTTCGAGCTGCTGAACCAGCATGACCAGCCGGTGCTGGAACAGACCAACTGGATCATGTTCGCCCGCAGGGGCTCAGGCCCGAGCCGGCCGCCCGGCGACTGGCTGGGGCATTCGCCGCGCTATGCGCCGCCGGCGACGCTCAGCCCGCTCGAAGCGCCGTCCGGGTTGGCCGAACCCGCCCGCTTCTTCGAGGAGATGGAGATCGGCAGGAGCCACGAACTCGGCAGCTTCGTCTTCACGGCCGACGAAATCGTCGCCTTCGCCCGTTCCTTCGACCCCCAGCCGTTCCACATGGACGAGGGCGCCGCGCGCCAAAGCTCGTTCGGCAAGCTCGCCGCCTCGGGCTGGCATACGGCGTCGGTGTGGATGGCTACTATGGTCGAGCACCGCAAGCGCCAGGTCGCCGCCCGCGCGCCCGACCGCGCCCCGCGGCTTGGCCCCTCGCCGGGCTACAAGAACCTGCGCTGGAGCAAGCCCGTCTTCGCCGGCGACCGGATCACCTATCACTCGGCCATCGCCGATCTGCGCGCCAGCGCCTCGCGCCCGCAATGGGGCCTGTTCTTCCACCGCAACACCGGCGTGAACCAGCATGGCGACGAGGTCTTCAGCTTCGACGGCTGCGCCTTCGTGGAGCGGAAACTCGCTTGAGCCGGGTCAGCCGACCTTGCCATACCCCGCGAACTTCGCGCTGACCCGCGCCATCTCCTCGTCGTCCAGCACCGCCGGCTCCAGCCCAGACGCCAGGATGTCGAGATATTGCCCGGCGAGGTTCTCGACTTCCGCCACGATCTGATGCGCGCCCGCCAGCGAGCCGCCGAGCGCGATGACGCCGTGATTGGCGAGCAGCACCGCCTTGCGGCCCTCCAGCCCCTTCACCGCATTGGCCGCCAGTGCAGGCGTTCCGAAGGTGGCGTACTCCGCGCAGCGGATGTCCGCGCCGCCGCAAAGCGCAATCATGTAATGGAAGCCCGGTATGCCGCGCCGCGTCGCGGCCAGCGCCGTGGCGCGCGGCGAATGGGTGTGGACGATCGCCTGCGCGTCGGGCCTCGCCTTGTAGATTTCGGTGTGGAAGGGCCATTCCGAGGAGGGCTTGCCCTTGCCGGAGAGCACCGCACCGTCGAGCGCAAGATGGATCAGGTCGTCCGGCGTCGTTTGCGCATAAGGCAGGCCGGACGGCGTGATCAGCAGCCCGTCGCCCAGCCGCGCCGAGACATTGCCTGATTTCGACGGGCAGAAGCCTGCCCTGTCGATCGCCTGCGCGACCGCGACGATCTCGGCCCGAAGCGCGGCCTCATTCATGCCGCCACCGCGCGCGCCAGATCGGGAAAGAGCTTCGCCAGCCCTTCGCGCGTCGCGGTTGCGACGCCGCGTTCGGTGATCAACCCCGTGACGAGCCGCGCAGGCGTCACGTCGAAGGCGGGGTTGGCCGCCTCACTGCCGGGCGCGACGACGCGGATCAGCGCGACCTCGCCATTCTCGGCGAGGCCGGAAAGATGAGTCACCTCGCGGGCGGAACGCTCCTCGATCGGAATCTCCCTGACGCCGTCGCTCAGGCTCCAGTCGATCGTCGGCGAGGGCAGCGCGACATAGAACGGCACGCCGTTGTCATGGGCCGCGAGCGCCTTGAGATAGGTGCCGATCTTGTTGGCGACGTCGCCGGTCGCGGTCGTCCGGTCTGTCCCGACGATGACCATATCGACCTGGCCATGCTGCATCAGATGCCCGCCGGCATTGTCGGCGATGACGGTGTGCGGCACGCCATGGCCGCCGAGTTCGTAAGCGGTCAGCGCCGCCCCTTGGTTGCGCGGGCGCGTCTCGTCGACCCAGACATGGACGGGAATGCCGGCATCATGCGCGACATAGATCGGCGCCAGCGCCGTCCCCCAATCGACGGTGGCGAGCCAGCCGGCATTGCAATGGGTCAGGATGTTGACCGGCGCGCCCGCCGGCTTGCGCGCAGCGGTTTCCCGGATCAGCGGCAGGCCATGCTCGCCGATCGACCGGCAAAGCGCCACATCCTCGTCGCAAATCGCGGCGGCTTGTGCATAGGCGGCGGCGGCGCGCTCCGGAGCCGGGAGGCCGGCCAGCGCCATCCGCATCCTGGCCAGCGCCCAGTGCAGATTCACGGCGGTGGGCCGCGTCGCGCCGAGCAGGACCATGGCGGCATCCAGCGCCTTATCCGAGGCGTCGGCCCGCATCGCCAGCGCCACGCCATAGGCAGCGGTGGCGCCGATCAGCGGCGCGCCGCGCACGATCATGGTCGTGATCGCGGTCGCCGCCTGCTCGGCGGAACCCAGGGTCACAGTCTCGAAGCGGAAGGGCAGCCGCGTCTGGTCGATGACGCAGACGCGAAAACCGTCCTGCGCAAGCCAGATCGTGCGATAGGGCTGTCCGTTGATCTTCATGCCTCAATGCCCATCGAAGGAGACCAGCGTACGGACCGGCAAGCCGAGCTTCCTGATCTTCTCCGCGCCGCCGAGATCGGGCAGGTCGACGATGAAGCAGGCGGCGACGACCTCCGCGCCGAGCCGGGTCAGGAGCTTGACCGCGCCCTCCGCCGTGCCGCCGGTGGCGATCAGATCGTCGACCAGCAGCACCCGCTCGCCGCGCGAGACGGCGTCCTCATGGACCTCGATCTCGTCGGTGCCGTATTCGAGATCATAGGTCACGCTCACCGTCTTGTGCGGCAGCTTGCCCTTCTTCCGGACGGGTACGAACCCGGCGGAGAGCTGATGCGCCACCGCCCCGCCCAGGATGAAGCCGCGCGCCTCGATGCCGGCGATCTTGGCGATCTTCAGCCCCGCGAAGGGCTGCACCAGCTCGTCCACCGTGCGGCGAAAGGCGCGCGCATCGCCCAGCAGGGTGGTGATGTCTCGGAAGACGATGCCCGGCTTGGGATAGTCCGGTATCGCGCGGATGCTGTCGGCGAGGTTCATGGGCGGGCGTCTCGGGCGGAAAGGGTTCCGGCAGCCTTGGTCGGGCCTCACGCGCGCGTCGTCAAGGCCGTCCCTGCTCAGACAGCGTTCAGAACGCGCCCCGCAACGGCGTCGAGCTTAGCCAGCAGCGCCTTGTCGCGGAACTCGGGCGCGGTGATGATCGCGGTATCAAGCGCGTTGTGGGAGCCCGCCGGGCAGGGCTCGCGCTCGGTCGGAAAATCGGCGGCGAGCCGCGCCACCAGCCGGCGCGCCTTCTCGGCATTGCCGTGCAGCACGGCGACGACGGCCGCGACATCGACCGCGCCATGGTCCTCGTGCCAGCAGTCGAAATCGGTGACCATGCCGACGGTGGCGTAGGTGATCTCGGCCTCGCGGGCGAGCTTGGCCTCGGGCATCGCCGTCATGCCGATCAGGTCGTAGCCGAGGCCTTTGTAGGTCAGCGATTCGGCCAGCGTCGAGAATTGCGGGCCTTCCATCGTGACGAGCGTGCCGCCTTTCACGAAGGCCAGGTTTTCCGACTTTGCGGCCTCGACGAGGCGCGCCTGCAGGCCTGGGCCGACCGGATGGCCGAAGGAGACATGGGCGACGCAGCCCTTGCCGAAGAAGGAGCTGTCGCGGCGGCAAGTCCGGTCGACGAACTGGTCGACCATCACGAACAGGCCGGGATAAAGCTCGGCCTTGTAGGAGCCGCAGGCCGAGAGCGAGACGAGGTCGGTGACGCCAGCGCGTTTCAGCACGTCGATGTTGGCGCGGTAGTTGATCTCCGACGGCGGGATCGCATGGCCCCGGCCATGGCGCGGCAGGAAGACGATCTCGGTCTGGCCGATGCGCCCGCGCCGCAGCACGTCCGACGGCTCCCCCCAGGGGCTCGCGATCGCCTCCTCGCGCCTGTCGGTCAGGCCCGGCAGATCGTAGATGCCCGATCCGCCGATGATGCCCAAAACGGCTTTGGTCATGCGTGATTCCTCAAACAGATTCGCGATAGATCAGGCTCATGTGACGAACTGACAGGCTGAGCGCGATCAGGCGAGGTCGTCGAGCGACAGACCAAGCGCCGCCGCTATCTTGCGTAAGGTATCCAGGCTGCCCTCGCGCTTGCCGGTCTCGATCTGCGAAAGATAGCCCTTGGCGATTCCGACCGTCTCGCACAGCGCTGCCGCCGACAGGCCGCGATGTTCGCGCCAGACCCTGATCTTGTTCTCGCCCGCAAACAGCCGATCGGCGACCTCGCCGGGAACGATCTCGTCCGCTCCGGCTGCAAGCTCGCGCAGCGCCTCGTCATAGGCGGCGACATCGGACGCCATCTCGGCTGCATCCCGCATCCGGATGAAATCCGCCTCCGGCAGGACGACGAGGCGCTCGCCGGCGGGGGTCACGATGGTCTGCACGGTCATCGCCCTGCTCCTCCTGCCTCAATCATAGACGCCGCCGCGAGGGCCGACCTGCAAAACCGTGAGGACAACCTTGTCCTCGCTGAAAATGACCCGCCAGTCGCCGACCCGCAAACGGTAGCCCTCCCGGCCCTGCAGTTTGACGACATTGGCGGAAAGGCTCTCGGGCTCGCGCGCATGCTGCTCGATCTTCGAACGAACCAATGCCGACATGTCCGCCGGCATTCGGCTGAGCGTCTTAATAGCCGCCTTCTTGTAGGCGATTGGCTTCATACGTCATGTTAGCTATAAGCTGACACCACGTCGATGGCCGAAAGCCTTGCGCTGACCATGCCAGTAAAAAGGCCCCGTCTCCGGGGCCTCTTCGCAGCGATCGGCAGCGTCAATGCGCCGGAGACCCATCTGGCATGCGCGCCCAGACCTTCTTCTTGGTGTAGTAGAGCAGCGAGCCGAACACGAGCAGAAACAGCATCACCTGCAGGCCGGTGCGCTTGCGCGCCTCCAGATGCGGCTCGGCCATCCACACCATGAACGCCGCCACGTCCTTGCCGTACTGGTCGATCGTCTCGGGCACCGGCGACTTGCCGTCGGGCCCCTTGGGATACTCGACCTGCCCGTCCTGGATCGGCTGCGGCATCGCGATCAGGTGGCCCGGCATGTAAGTGTTGTAATACTGGCCCGGCAGCAGTTCGGGCGTGCCGGCGGGCGGCGGGTCCTTGTAGCCGACCATCAGGGCGTGGATGTAGTCCGGCCCCTGCTCCTGATACTGGGTGAAGATGTCGAAGATGAAGCGCGGGAAGCCGCGCTCATAGGTGCGCGCCTTGGCCAGAACCGAGAGGTCCGGCGGATAGGCGCCGCCATTGGCCGCGCGCGCCGCCTGCTCGTTGGGAAACGGCGCCGGGAAGGCGTCGGCCGGCCGGCCCGGACGGTCGAACATCTCGCCTGTCTCGTTGGGTCCGTCCCTGACCGTGTAGGTCGCAGCCAGCGCCGTGACCTGACCCGGCGTGAACTCGGGCCCGCCGGGCTGCGACAGGTTACGCAGCCTGATCAGCGACATCGAATGGCAGTTGGCGCAGACTTCCTTGGTCACCTTGAAGCCGCGCTGCAGCTGCGCCCGGTCGAACTTGCCGAGCGGGCCGGAGAACGACCAGCTCTGCGCCGGCGGGATGACGCGCTCGCCGGCCGCCATGGCCTGCGGAGCGAGAGCGACAAGCGGAAGTCCTGCGGCAAGACCCAGCAAGGCGATGCGAAACGAAAGGATGGTCATGGTTTCGTCAGCCCTTGGCGTTGGGTTCTGAAGCGGTGGCCGTGGCCATGCGCGCGCCTGAGCCGCCCGGCATCGCTCCCAGCACGGAATCGGCGATGGAGGTTGGCATCGCCAGCGGCTTTTCGAACAGTCCGATCACGAAAAGCCCGACAAAATAGCCGAAGTAGAGCGTCGTGAAAATCTGCGAATAGGTGACATAGGGCTCCTCGGCCGGCATCGCGCCGAGCCAGCCGAGGATGATGCAGACGAAGACAAACGCCCAGAACAGCACCTTGGCCACCGGCCGGTAGGTCATCGACCTGACCTTGGAGGTGTCGAGCCAGGGCAGGAACGCCAGCACCGCGATGGCGGCGAACATGGCGATGACGCCGCCGAGCTTGTCGGGAATGGCGCGCAGGATCGCGTAGAACGGCAGGAAGTACCATTCGGGCACGATATGGGCCGGCGTCACGGCCGGGTTGGCGGGAATATAGTTGTCGGCATGGCCCATGAAATTGGGCTGGTAGAAGACGAAATAGGAGAACACGAAGATGAAGCACACCATCGCGAACAGATCCTTGATCGTCGCATAAGGCGTGAACGGCACGGTGTCCTTCTGGACGTTCTTGACCTCGACGCCGGTCGGGTTGTTCTGCCCGACATGATGCAGCGCCCAGACATGGAGGATGACCACGCCGAAAATCATGAACGGCAGCAGATAGTGCAGCGAGAAGAAGCGGTTCAGCGTCGGGTTGTCGACCGAATAGCCGCCCCAGAGGAAGGTCACGATCGTCTCGCCGACCACGGGCAGCGCCGAGAACAGGTTGGTGATGACGGTCGCGCCCCAGAACGACATCTGGCCCCAGGGCAGGACGTAGCCCATGAAGGCGGTCGCCATCATCAAGAGGAAGATCACCACGCCGAGGATCCAGAGCACCTCGCGCGGGGCCTTGTAGGAGCCGTAATAGAGCCCCCGGAAGATGTGGATGTAGACGGCGACGAAGAACATCGAGGCGCCGTTGGAGTGCAGATAGCGCAGCAGCCAGCCATAGTTCACGTCGCGCATGATGTGTTCGACGGAGTTGAACGCCATGCTCGACATCGGCGTGTAGTGCATCGCCAGGATGATGCCGGTGACGATCTGCGCCACCAGCATGAACATCAGGATGCCGCCGAAGGTCCAGAAATAGTTGAGGTTCCGCGGGACCGGATAGGACACGGCGGCATCGTGCATCAGCCGCACGATCGGCAGGCGCGCGTCGAGCCAGCGCTCGAAGCCGGTCTTGGGGGTGTAGGAACTGTGGCCGCTCATGATGAATGCCTCAAGGCTGTCTCATCGGGATGGAAACGGGCGAAGGCGGGCATGCCTTCAGCCGATCTTGATCTTGGTGTCGGCGCTGAACGCGTAGGGCGGCACCGGCAGGTTCGAAGGCGCAGGGCCCTTGCGGATACGCCCGGACGAATCGTAGTGCGAGCCGTGGCAGGGGCAGAACCAGCCGTCGAAATCGCCCTTGCTCTCGCCCGGCGCGTTGCCGAGCGGAATGCAGCCAAGATGGGTGCAGTTGCCGTAGACCACGAGGAACTGTTCCTTGCCTTCCTTGACGCGGGCCTGGTCGGCCTGCGGATCGGGCAGGGTCGCGATGTTGACGGCGCGCGCCTCGTCGATCTCCTTTTTGGTGCGGTGGCGCACGAAGATCAGCTTGCCGCGCCAGAACAGCTTGATCGCCTGGCCCTCGGCGATCGGCGCGAGGTCGACGTCGATCGGCGCGCCGGCGGCGACCGTCTGCGCGTCCGGGGCGAGCTGGCTCACCAGCGGGATCAAGACCGCGCCGAGGCCGACGACGCCGACGGCGCCGGTGGTCAGGATCAGGAAGTCGCGGCGGGTGGTTCCGGTCGTTGTCGTGTCGGTCACTGCCGTGTTGGTCGATTGGGCCACGATCCGATCCCCTGCTCTGCCTCAAGCCCTCGAAGGCTTACAATTCAAGTCCGGCGTCCTGCATAGGAGCCGCCATCGCACGCTGCAATGCGGCGGCGCGTCACTGGCGCGCTCTTTGGCATGCAGTTTGGACGAAGTCTACTATGCCCGCGCCGCGTCCGGCATGCTTTGAAGCTAGGGCGCAAACGGCCCGCGCCCAGAGCTTTTGGCATCAGACGAAAGCCTTCTCCGGGTCGGCCGCCGCGATGAAGCCGCCCGACTGCCTTGACCACAGCCTGGCATAGAGCCCGCCGCGAGCCACCAGTTCGGCATGGCTGCCGGAATCGACGATATGTCCCTCGTCGAGCACGATCAGCCGGTCGAGGGCCGCGATCGTCGAAAGCCGGTGGGCGATGGCGATCACCGTCTTGCCCTGCATCAGCGTCGTGAGTTGCTCCTGAATCGTCGCCTCGACTTCCGAGTCGAGCGCCGAGGTCGCCTCGTCGAGGATCAGGATCGGCGCGTCCTTGAGCAGAACGCGGGCGATCGCGATGCGCTGGCGCTGCCCGCCCGAGAGCTTCACGCCGCGCTCGCCGACGCGCGAAGCGAAACCCGTGCGACCGTCCTGGTCGGACAGCCCCTGCACGAATTCATGCGCCGAGGCCTGCCGTGCGGCCGCTGCGATCTCGGCTTGCGTCGCGCCGATCCGGCCATAGGCGATGTTGTCGCCGATCGAGCGGTGCAGCAGCGAATTGTCCTGCGTCACCATGCCGATCTGGGCGCGCAGCGAATCCTGCGTGACCTGCGCGATGTCCTGCCCGTCGATCAGTATGCGCCCGCCATCGAGCGGGTAGAGCCGCAGCAGCAGGTTGACCAACGTCGATTTGCCCGCGCCGGACGGGCCGACGAGGCCGATCTTCTCGCCCGGCCTGATCTCGAGATCGAGCCCCTCGAACAGCCCGGCCTTGCGGCCGTAGTTGAAGCGCACGGCGTCGAACCGGATGGCGCCCTTCTCCACCACCAGCGGCCTGGCGTCGGTCGCGTCGGTCAGATCGTGCGGCTTGGCGATCGTCTCCATGCTCTCCTGCACCGAGCCGATGTTCTCGAACACGCCGCGCACCAGATGGATCAGCCAGGTCGACATCTGGACGAGCCGCAGCACCAGCCCGATCGAGGCCGCGACCGCGCCCGGCGTCATCGCGCCGATGCTCCACAGCCACAGGCACAGCCAGGCCGTGACCACGACGAGCAGACTGTTCATCGTCTGCAGGATGACGCTGACGCCGGTGATGAGCCGCGAAAGGTCGAGAAAGGAGGCGTTCCAGCGCGTCAGCGAATCGCGCACGGCCGAGCGCTCGGCGTCGGCGCGGGCGAAGAGCTTGACTGTGAGGATGTTGGTGTAGGCGTCGACGATGCGGCCCGTGGTCGAGGAGCGGCCGAGCGAATTGGCCTCCGAGCGCTGCTTGGCGCGAGGGACGAAATAGACCAGCAGCCCGGCATAGGCCCCGAGCCAGACCAGCACCGGCAGCGCCAGCCACAGCGAGGTCGCGCCGAAGAAGCCGATCGCCACCGTGGCGAAGATCAGCGCGTACCAGAGGTCGTCGATGACCTCGATCGTCGCGCCGCGGATCGACTGCCCGGCCTGGATGACGCGCGAGGACAGCCGGCCGGCGAAATCGTTCTGGAAATAGCCGAGCGCGTGGCCCAGCGTATAGACATGGTTGCGCCAGCGGATCTGGTTGGTGATCTGCGGCACCACGACCTGATCGACGATGGCATGGTTGGCGAAATAGATCAGCGGCCGGACCACGACGAGCAGGAAAGCCGCGCCCGCCAGCATCAGGCCATGGTCGCGCCAGATCGTCTCGGGCGACTGCGTCGCCAGCAGATCGACGAACCAGCCGACCATCAGATACATCGCCGCCTCGATGCCGCTGAAGCCGAGACCCGTCAGCATGATCAGCGCGAGCCAGCCCTTCACGCCCTTGATGTGATGCCACATGAAGGGCCAGACCCCGCGCGGCGGCGTTGCGGCTTCGTCGAAGGGGGCGAAAACATCGACCTGGCGTTCGAGGGTGCGAAACAGGGGAGCGAACATGGCGTGGCCGCCCTCCTCCGGATCGGCATCCTGGTCTTGCGGCATTGTGCATATGGGCCGGACAGTCCGGTTTGGCCACACGCTTGACGCATGCCGCCCCGCCAGCCGATGACCGGAGCCTTACGGTTCCATCATCCCTGATAGCGTCAGCATGCTCCGCCTGGCACTCTACCAGCCCGACATCCCGCAGAACGCCGGCACGATGATCCGCATGGCGGCGTGCCTCGGCGTGGCGGTCGATATCGTCGAGCCCGCCGCCTTCGACGTCTCCGACCGGCACTTTCGGCGCTCGGGCATGGATTATCTCGACCGCGCGACCGTGACGCGCCACGATTCGTTTTCCGCTTTCGACGCCTGCAGGCGTGCGGCCGGACGCCGCCTGATTCTGGCCGAGACCGACGGCGCGACGGCCCATGTCGATTTCGCGTTTCGGGCTGACGACATCGTCATGGTCGGGCGGGAATCGGCCGGCGTCCTGCCCGAGGTCTACGCGGCGGCCGACGCGGTCGTGCATGTGCCGATGCGAGCGGACCTGCGCTCGCTCAATGTCGCGGTTGCAGCGGCAATCGTTCTGGGCGAAGCCTTGCGGCAGGTGGGTGGCTACGCAGTGCCATCTCCTGATGAGACACGGGGAACCCCTCTCCTGTAAGGAGAGGGGCAGGGGTAAGGTGACGGACGTTTTGTGGTTGGCCTGAAGTCGGCAGCGATAAGGTGTCAGGCTAGCTGGTTGATGGGCCGACCCCTCACCCCTGCCCCTCTCCCTCCGGGAGAGGGGTTCCCCGCGCCGATCCTCATAGGGATAAGCCTCGGGAGAATAGTGCATGAACGACCAGAAGGCCGAAGCAACGGCCCCCGCCGACCTCACCCTCGCCGAGGCCATGAAACCCCGCGCCCGCGCCTGGTTCGAGACCCTGCGCGACCGCATCTGCGCGGCGCTCGAAGCCATCGAGGACGAGGCTGCCGGCCCCTATGCGCCCGAGGCCGACGCCGCGACGGCGGGCCGGTTCAATCGCACGCCCTGGAGCCGGACCAACCATGACGGGGCCGAGGGCGGCGGGGGCGTGATGTCGGTGATGTCGGGCCGCGTCTTCGAGAAGGTCGGCGTCCATGTCTCGACCGTCCATGGCGCCTTCCAGCCCGAATTCGCCGGCCAGATTCCGGGCGCATCGGAAGACCCGCGCTTCCATGCCACCGGCATCTCGCTGATCGCCCACCCCTGGAATCCGCATGCGCCGACCGTCCACATGAACACCCGCTTCGTGGTGACGACGAAGCCGTGGTTCGGCGGCGGGGCCGACCTGACGCCGGTGCTGGTGCGCCGGCGCACGCAGGACGATCCCGATTCGATCGCCTTCCACGCGGCGATGCGCGCGCCTTGCGAGCGCTTTGCCCCGGTGGCCGATTACGACCGCTTCAAGCAATGGTGCGAGGAGTATTTCTTCCTCAAACACCGCAACGAGCCGCGCGGCATCGGCGGCATCTTCTACGACTATCTCTGGTCGGGCGACCCCGACGGCGAGTTCGCCTTCACGCAAGCGGTCGGCGAGGCGTTCCTCGGAATCTACCCGCAGATCATGCGCGCCAACATGGCAAAGCCCTGGACGGATGAGGATCGCTACGAGCAGCAGGTCCGGCGTGGCCGCTATGTCGAGTTCAACCTGCTCCACGATCGCGGCACGATCTTCGGGCTCAGGACCGGCGGCAATGTCGATTCGATCCTGTCCTCGCTGCCACCGACGGTGCGGTGGCCGTGAGAGGCTCAGCCCGACAGAGCAGAGACAGCGCGTCTGACGAAGCCGGCCTGCTCGTCCGCACCGGCCGGGCAACCGGCCTCGATCCAGTCATGGCGCGCCTGCTCCAGCGCCCGCCCGACCAGCGGTCCCGGCGGCACCCCCAGCGCCGTCACATCACGGCCACTCGGCCTGAAGGGCGGCGTCCTTCCAAGCTCGGCGATCAGCGCCCGCGACCGCTCTCGCCGCCCCTGCCCCGCAGAGGCGTTCATCAACACAAGCCCGCCCGCGACCGCATCAGCGCCGACGCGCTGCGACAGGCGCCGCACTGCCGCTAGCGCCGGCTCTTCGGCCCGTCCCTCCAGCGCCTCCAGCGCAGACGCGATCCGCGAAATCCGGTCGAACTCTTCGTTTGAGAGCCGCAGCCGCTCGCGCAGGCGCACAGCGTCCTCGCCGATGTCGACGACAAGCGCCGCAAGCCTGAACGCCGGATAGACCTCGCCCGCATCCTCCCGCCCTGCGATCGCGGCAAAACGCGAAAGGCGCGGCACACAGCCGAGCACCGGCACGAGCAGACCGCCCCCGGCCATCGCCGCCACCGCCTCCGCCGCGCCGGGCGCGACCAATAGCTTCAGTATCTCGGCCCGGACGCGCTCGCGCGACAGGCCCGCAAGCCCGGCACGGCCGGCGATGCAGGCGGCGAAGCCCTGGGCGTCCGGCGCGCCTTGCCCATAGCGGGCATGAAAGCGGAAGAAGCGCAGGATTCGCAGATAGTCTTCCGCGATGCGGGAATTGGCATCCCCGATGAAGCGGATTTTGCGCGCCGCAAGATCGTCGAGCCCGCCGCAGACATCGTGGACGACGCCGTCGCGACCCAAGCCCAGCGCGTTGATGGTGAAATCGCGCCGCAGCGCGTCCTGCGCGAAATCGCGACCGAAGACGACTTTCGCATGCCGACCGTCGGTTTCGATGTCGCGCCTGAGCGTCGTCACCTCGAAGCTGGCAGCCATTCCCACCAGCGTCACCGTGCCGTAGTCGACGCCGGTCGGCACGGGCTTGAAACCGGCGGCCGCGCCGCGCCGCATCGTCTCTCTTGGGAGAGCCGTAGTGGCGAGGTCGACGTCGCTCGCCGGTTCCCCGAGCAGGAGGTTGCGGACCGCGCCGCCGACGATGCGCGTCTCCTCGCCCTTGTCGTTCAGGGCGCCCAGCACGGCCGCCAGCGCCGGCTGGCCCAGCAGCGCATCGATCCGCGCCTGCCGGTCTGTCATCTGAAGCGGCTTTTCATTTGAAACGCCCCGGGACCAGCCGCCCGTTCTCCATGTGCGGCGGCTCGTATGCGCCCTGGTTGCGCGGCGCGACCCAACCGCCCCACGCGATCAGCGCGATCACGAAAGCCAGTCCGACGACCGAGAGCCAGAACCAGTGCCGGGCCCAATGCTCGACATCGAGCGGATTGCGCCGCTTGACGACGAGATAGCCCGCGAAGATGCAGAAGGGCAGGACGAAGAGCAGAACCTCTTCGATGATCGAGCGCAGCATCTGTTTTCGTATCCGATCGGATCAGCCGGCCAGCCGCTCATAGAGATTGCGGATCATGCCGGCGGTTGCGCCCCAGATATAGCGATCGCCGAAGGAAATGGCATAGTAGGTCCGGTAGAGTCCCTTCCATTCGCGGCCCTCGCGCCTGTGATTGGCCGGATCGAGCAAAAAATCCAGCGGCGCCTCGAAGGCCTCATCGACCTCATGGGCGTTGAGGCTCAGCGAGAACGGCGGCTCGACCAGCGCCACCACGGGCACGATGCGATAGCCAGTGCCGGTCAGATAGGCGTCGAGATAGCCGAGCGTGCGGACATGCTCGCGCGCCAGCCCGATCTCCTCCTCCGTCTCGCGCAGGGCCGTCACCACGGGCGAGCCGTCGACCGCATCGACACGCCCGCCCGGAAAGGCGACCTGGGCCGAATGGCTGCGAAGCGCCGCCGCGCGCTGCGTCAGCAGCACGGTGGGGCCGCTCGCGCGCAGCACGATCGGGATCAGCACGGCGGCCTGCACGGCGGCCGCCTCGTCGGGCTGCGCCATCGGCTGCGGCTGCATCTCGTGGTCGCCGCGCGGCCGCGCGATCAGGTCGCCGGGCAGCGGCGGCTCAGGCCGCAGCCGGTGCTGCGCCAGCGCCGCCAGTTGCGCGCCCGAAAGTCTCAACGCCTGCATCCAAAGTCCTGCATCCAAAATTCCGCCTCAAAGCCCTTCGATCTCGCTGGCCGGAACCGCAGGATAGAATTCCCCCGCTACCGCCACGCCGAACATCGCCACGCCCCCGACCTCGCGCACCTCGCCCAGCGCCAGCAGATCGTAGGTCAGCGCCCGCGTCAGACGCGCCCAGAGGTTGCGGCGGACCAGCACATAGGGCTTCAACCCGTCGCTGTCAGCGCGCGCGAATCGCAGCGGATGCTCGCGCCCCGCGCTGACGACATCGTCGACCTGCGTCCGGAACGCCAGCGAACGGCTGTCTCCCTGCCCGTCCACAGCCATCTCGACCGCCTGGAAGGGGGCGTCCTCCACCGTGATCCCGACCTTCTCGACCGGGGTCACGAGAAAGTAATCGTCGCCCTCGCGCTTGAGGACCGACGAGAAAAGCCTGACCAGCGCAGGTCTTCCGATCGGCGTGCCGAGATAGAACCAGGTTCCGTCGGCGGCGATGCGCATGTCGAGATCGCCGCAAAACGGCGGATTCCAGCGCTCCACGGGCGGCGGACCGCGCTCTTTGCCATTGCGCAGCGCGCCCAGCAGGCGCTCCATGGCGTTGCCCGGCGCGGTCATCGAAACGCCCGGCAATACCGGCTGCGGCATATTGGTTGCATCGCGTCCCCTGCCTTGAACTCTACATAATCGTGAAGCCGACTGACCTCCACCGCGCCATTGCCGACTTGAGCGCGTGCGGTGAGCGGCCCACACTCAACGGCTCGGGAGCCATCGGGTTCGAGACGGCGCCAAGGTCAAGACGACGACGCCATGCGGCGCAACGCAGGTTGAGGAGAACGAGATGGCAGCGCAAGTCAGAACGGCGGAAGCGAATGCGCCGATCAATCTCGACACCGGCATCGTCGAGGCGGCGGAAGCTGCGCTTGGCGCGATCGGCGCGGCCCGCACCGAGATCGGCCGCGTCATCTTCGGCCAGCAGAAGGTCGTCGATCTCTCGCTCATAACCCTTCTCGCTGGCGGCCATGGGCTGCTGGTCGGCGTGCCCGGCCTCGCCAAGACCAAGCTCGTCGAGGCGATGGGCACCGTGCTCGGGCTTTCGGCGCGCCGCGTCCAGTTCACGCCGGACCTGATGCCGTCCGACATTCTCGGCTCCGAGGTGCTCGACGAGAGCGCCGAGGGCAAGCGCCATTTCCGCTTCATCAAGGGGCCCGTCTTCGCGCAGTTGCTGATGGCCGACGAGATCAACCGCGCCTCGCCGCGCACCCAGTCGGCGCTGCTGCAGGCGATGCAGGAGCACCACGTCACGGTCGGCGGCGAGCGCTATGACCTGCCGGCGCCCTTCCATGTGCTGGCGACCCAGAACCCGATCGAGCAGGAAGGCACCTATCCCCTGCCGGAAGCCCAACTCGACCGCTTCCTGCTCGAGATCGACGTCGCCTATCCCGATCGCGAGGCCGAGCGGCGCATCCTGCTCGAGACCACGGGCTCCTCGGAGCACAAGCCCGTCGCCGCGATGACCGCCGAGACCCTGATGTCGACGCAGCGGCTGGTGCGCCGCCTGCCGGTCGGCGAGACCGTGGTCGACGCGATCCTCGACCTCGTCCGCTCGGCCCGCCCCGGCGATGGCGACCCGGCCCTGACCGACAAGCTCTCCTGGGGTCCGGGACCGCGCGCCAGCCAATCGCTGACGCTGGCCTGCCGCGCGCGCGCGCTGGTCGAGGGCAGGCTCGCGCCCTCGGTCGACGATGTCGCGGCGCTGGCCATCCCGGTGCTGAAGCACCGCATCGCGCTGACATTCGCTGCCCGCGCCGATGGCGAGACGGTCGAGGGAATCATTGGCAAGCTCGTGGAACGGCTGGGATAAGGGAGACGTAAGGCAGATGCTGCGCACGCGCGTTCTCGGCAAGACCGAACGCCAGCCGGCCAGGCCGGTTCTCACAGCCTCGCTCGATCTGGCGGCGCGTCTGCCGCGGCTGATCCTGGAGGCGCGGCGAGTCTCGGCCAGCGTGCACGGCATCCATGGCCGCAGGCGCGCCGGCCCCGGCGAGACCTTCTGGCAGTATCGTCCGCTCGTCACCGGCGAATCCTCCTCGCGCATCGACTGGCGGCGCTCGGCCCGCGACGGCCATCTCTTCGTCCGCGAGCGCGAATGGGAGGCCTCCCACGCGATCTGGCTCTGGATCGACCGCTCCTCCTCGATGGGCTTCTCGTCGTCGCTCGCCATGGCCTCGAAAGTCGATCGCGCGCTGATCGCCGGCTTCGCGCTGGCCGAGACGCTGGTCGAGGGCGGCGAACGCGTCGGCCATCTCGGACTGACGCGGGCGATGGCCTCGCGCCGCATCGTCGAGCAGCTGGCGCAGGCGATCCTCGTCGACGGCAAGGGCGCCGATCTCGATCTGCCGCCCGACGGGCCGCTGCCCAGGCTCGCCGACGCCATCATCATCACTGACGGCCTCTCGCCGGCAGCCTCGCTCGCCCAGCGCATCGCGACCATGTCGTCCAGCGGGGCGCGCGGCCACATCCTGCTGATCGCCGACCCGATCGAGGAAACCTTCCCCTTCACCGGGCAGGCGGAACTCTTCGATCTCGAGGACGGGCTGTCGCTGCGCGTCGGCGACGCCGGCTCCTGGGGCGTCGAGTACCGCCAGCGGCTCGAGGCGCATCGCGATGCGATCCGCGAGGCCTGCCGCAAGGCCGGCTGGACGCTGACCCTGCACCGCACCGACAGGCCCGCCAGCGAGGGCGTCTTGCGTATCGCCAGCCTGATCGCGACCTCGCGCGGCAGCGGCGGAGGGCGATGACGATGAGAGATTTGCGAACGGCCGATCTCAAGCGCCGCGCCACTCCCTCCCCCCTTGCGGGGGAGGGTTGGGGAGGGGGCAGCGCCGGCATTGCGAGTTTCAGGGTTCCAAAGCTCCTTCTCCATCTCTCCCCCGCAAGGAGGGAGAGGGCCGGTCGAGGTCCCAGCGCGCGCGGCCTGAAGAGGGAGCCCTGCCCATGCTGAGCTCGCTCCCTCTCGCTTTCTCCGCTCCGCTCGCGCTGGCCGCGCTGGCCCTGCTGCCGGCGCTCTGGCTGATCCTGCGGGTGACGCCGCCGCGCCCGCGCCGCATTGACTTCCCGCCGCTCAAGATCATGGCCGACCTCGTCGCCAGGCGCGAAATGCCGGCGCATACCCCGTGGTGGCTGCTGGCGCTTCGCATGGCGGTCGCCGCGCTGGCGATTCTCGCGGTCGCTGGCCCGGTCTGGAATCCGCCGCGCGAGACAGGCCCGTTGCGCGGCCCGATGCTGCTGCTGATCGACAACGGTTTTGGGGCAGCGCCGGACTGGCCCGAACGCCTCGCCATCGCCGAATCCCGCGTCGCCGCGGCCGCGCGCGAAGGCCGCCCGGTCGCGCTGCTCGGCCTGGCCGAGGCCCCGGCCGCGATCGCGCTGTCGGAGCCGCGCGCCGCGCTGGAGCGGCTGCGCGCCTTCGCGCTGCAGCCGCATGCGCCGGATCGCTCGGCCCATCTCGCCCGGATCGAGACCTTTCTGGCCGGCGCGCCCGATACGGAGATCGTCTGGGTCGCCGACGGATTGAGCGTCGGCAGCGATGAAAACGCCTTTCTGGCGCGGCTGAAACAGGTCGCCGACCAGGGGAGGCTCTCGATCCACACCAGCCCCGCCGATCAGCTTGCTTTGGCACAGCCTGAAAACCTCGCCGGCGCGCTGACCGTCAAGGTGCTGCGCCCGAACCCGTCGGCGGCCGCGACCGGACAGGTCCGCGCGCTCGATCTAAAGGGCCTGCCGCTCGGCGATGCGGCCTTCATCTTCGAGGGTTCGGGCCTGGTGACCAGCGCCCGGCTGACCCTGCCCATCGAGGTCCGCAACGCCGTCTCCCGGCTCGAGATCGTCGGCGAGCGCTCGTCGGCCGCCGTCGCCTTGCTCGACGACAGCGCCAAGCGCCGCCGCGTCGGCATCGTCTCTGGCGCGACCACGGACACCGCCCAGCCCCTGCTCTCGCCGACCTATTACGTCTCGCGCGCGCTCCAGCCCTTCGCCGAGGTCAGGGAGCCGCGCCAGGGCTCGACCGACCCCGTCGGCGAGTTGCTGCAGCAGAACCTCTCCGTGCTGGTGCTGGCCGATATCGGCGCGCTCGACCGCGAGACGGCCGCCAGGATCACCGCCTTCATCGAGCGCGGCGGCGTGCTCCTGCGTTTCGCCGGCGCGCGCCTTGCGGCCGCTTCCGACGATCTGACGCCAGTGCGTCTGCGCCGTGGCGGGCGCACGCTCGGCGGCGGCCTGTCCTGGGAGACGCCGCGCCGGCTTGCGCCCTTCACCCGCGAGAGCCCCTTCTTCGGGACGCAGGTGAGCGACGATGTCCGCGTCAGCCGCCAGATTCTGGCGGAGCCAGAAGCCGACCTCGCGCGAAAGACCTGGGCGGCGCTGGAGGACGGCACGCCGGTCGTCACCGGCGAGCGGCGCGGCGACGGCATGATCGCGATGATGCATGTCACAGCGGACACCACCTGGTCGAACCTGCCTCTATCGGGACTGTTCGTCGAAATGCTCCGCAAGATCGTCGGTCTGTCGGGAACCGGACCCGCCGCAGAGGCGCCAGGCGAGGAGGCGCGCGTCGAGACCCTGTCGCCGACGCGCGTGCTCGACGGGCGCGGCGCCTTCCGCGCGCCCCCCGCCACAGCCCAGCCGGTCGCGCGGACCTTCACCGGCCGCGCCACGCTGGCCCATCCGCCGGGCATCTACGGCCCCGCCGACGCCACGCTCGCCGTCAATGCGCTGAACCCGACCGATACGCTCGGCGTCATCGACCTCGCTGCGCTCGGCGCGCCGATCCTGCCGGTCGACAGGCCGGTCGCGCTCGACATCCGCCCGCAATTGCTGGTCGCGGCGCTGCTGCTGCTGATTGCCGACACGCTGGCGACGCTCTGGCTCGGCGGCAGGCTCAATGTCGCGCGGATGCGCCGCCGCGCCGCGACGGCCGCGATCCTGCTCTCCGTCGGATTGGCGCTCGGCATAGCGCCGGACCCGACTCATGCCCAAGCGGCCTCCGAGGACCAGAGGCCGCCGATCCCGCGCGAGCTCTTCGCCGCCGGCGCGGTGACGCGGCTGGCCTATGTCGTGACCGGCGACGGGGCGGTCGACGCCATGTCGCGGGCGGGTATGGCCGGCCTCAACATCGTGCTGGGCGCGCGCACGGCGCTGGAACCGGGCGACGCCGTCGGCGTCAATGCCGAGCGCGACGAACTCGCCTTCTTCCCGGTGCTCTACTGGCCGATCGTCGCCGGCCGGCCGATCCCGGCGGCCGAGACGCTCCGCAAGCTCGAAGCCTACATGAAGGGTGGCGGCCTCGTGATTTTCGACACGCGCGATGCCTTGACCGCCCGCCCCGGCGCCGGGGCCACGCCCGAGGGCGACCAGTTGCGCCGGATGCTGCAGACGCTCGACATTCCCGAGCTGGAGCCGATGCCGCGCGACCATGTCCTGACCAAGACCTTCTACATCCTCGACAGCTTTGTCGGCCGCTACGACACGGGCACGACCTGGGTCGAGATCTTGCCGCCCGCCGGCGAGGACGGCCGCCGCCCCGCCCGCGCGGGCGACAATGTCTCGCCGATCGTCATCACCTCGAACGATCTGGCTTCGGCCTGGGCCGTCGGACGCCGGGGCGAGCCGCTGGCGCCGCTTTCAGGCTCCGATCCGCGCCAGCGCGAAATGGCGCTCAGGGCCGGCGTCAACCTCGTGATGTATGCGCTGACCGGCAACTACAAGGCCGACCAGGTCCATGTCCCGGCCCTGCTGGAAAGGCTGGGGCAGTGATGGCTGGTCTGATTGTCATCAACGTCCCCTCCCCGTCATGGTCGGGCCTGTCCCGACCATCCACGTCTTTCGCTGTCGAACGCCATGCCCAAGACGAGGATGCTCGCCACAAGGGCGAGCATGACGGTGGAGGCGGACCTGACGCAGGCGACCGGAGCACCTCTGCAAACGGGACATCTCACTGATGTGGAGCCTGTCTTTCGCCCCTCTGGTCCCGCTGCCGCTGCTGATCGGGCTGGCCGTTCTGGCTGCGCTCGCGGCCGGCGCGGCGATCGTTCTCGCCGGCCGCAGCGCGATCCTGCGCGCACTGGCTCTCGTGATCCTGACCGTCACGCTGGCCGATCCCTCGCTCGTCTTCGAGGACCGCGAGCCGGTCAAGGACGTCGTCTCGGTCGTGGTCGATCGCTCGGCCTCGAACCGGCTCGCCGATCGCGGCCAGCAGACGCAAGCCGCCCAGGCCGAGGTCGAGCGCCAGTTGCGCGGCATCACCAATGTCGAATCCCGCATCGTCGAGGTCCGCGACGCGCAGGGCTCCGGCGACGGCACGCGCCTGTTCGAGGCGCTGGCCGCCAGCCTCGCCGACGTGCCTTCCGAGCGGGTCGCGGGCGCGATCGTGATCTCGGACGGACTCAGCCACGACACGCCGGCCAATGCCGAGGCGCTGGGCCTGCGCGCGCCGCTGCATCTGCTCACCACGGGGCGCAACGCAGAGATCGACCGCCGCATCGTGCTGGTCGATTCGCCGCGTTTCGGCATCGTAGGCAAGGACCAGACCGTGCGCCTGCGCGTGCTGGAAAAGGGCGGGCCCGGCCGCGCCGGTCTCGTCATCCGCCGCGACGGCGAGATCATTGCGCGCCGCGAGGTCACGGCCGGCGAGATCGTGCAGGTGCCGGTGCGGATCGACCGGGGCGGACCCAACGTCGTCGAGATCGAGGCCGCCCCGCTCGACAACGAGCTGACGCTCGCCAACAACCGCGCCGTCATCACCATCGAGGGCGTCCGCGACAAGCTGCGCGTGCTGCTGGTCTCGGGCGAGCCGCATCCCGGCGAGCGCACCTGGCGCAACCTGCTCAAGGCCGACGCCAATGTCGACCTCGTCCATTTCACCATCCTGCGCCCGCCGGAGAAGCAGGACGGCACGCCGATCAACGAACTCTCGCTGATCGCCTTCCCGACGCGCGAGCTGTTTCAGGTCAAGATCAAGGAATTCGACCTGATCATTTTCGACCGCTACGCCAACCAGTCGATCCTGCCGCTGCTCTATTTCGAGAACATCGTTCGCTATGTCCGCGAGGGCGGCGCGCTGCTTGTCGCGGCCGGCCCCGAATATGCCGGCTCCCAGTCGCTCGCGCGGACGCCGCTCGGTCAGATCCTGCCGGCGCTGCCCGACGGCTCGGTGATCGACGAGGCCTATCGCGCCCGTGTCAGCGAACCCGGCAAGCGCCACCCCGTGACCCGCGACCTGCCCGGCTCCGAGGTCGAGCCGCCGCGCTGGGGAGAATGGCTGCGGATGGTCGGCGCGCGCCCGCGCACCGGCTCGGCCGTGATGACCGGCCCGGGCGAGCGCCCGCTGCTGACGCTGGCGCGCGAGCAGAAGGGCCGCGTCGCGCTCTTCCTCTCCGACCATGCCTGGCTCTGGGCGCGCGGGTTCCGCGACGGCGGCCCGCATCTCGACCTGCTGCGCCGGCTCGGCCACTGGCTGATGAAGGAGCCCGATCTCGAGGAGGAAGCCCTGCGCGCCACGACGCGCAACGGCGTCATCGAGGTCGAACGCCAGACGCTGGGCGACAACCCCTCGGCCCTGAACATCACGGGCCCCGACGGCCGGACCCGCTCCGTGCCGCTGGAGCCGGGCCGGCCGGGCCTGTTCACCGCCCGCATTCCCAGCAGCGACTTCGGACTGCACCGGATTTCGGTCGACAACCTCACCGCCTTCGCCAGCGTCGGCCCGGAGAACCCGCGCGAACTGATGGATGTCGTCAGCGACCCGGCGCCGCTCGGGCCGCTGGCGCAGACGACGGGTGGCTCCTCGCGCCGCATCGGCCAGGAGACGGGCCCGGGCGTCACCGTTCCGCGCATCGTGCCGGTGCGCGCCGGAACCGGCTTTTCCGGCGCGGACTGGATCGGGCTCAGGATCAGCGATTCCGGCATCGTGCGCGGCGTCCAGATCTCGCCGCTCTTCATCGGGCTGATCGGTCTGGCGCTGCTGTTCGGCGCGCTCGTCGCCGGCTGGATCGGGGAGAGCGGGCGGCGGTTCAAGCGGACGGGCGAGACGGGGTGACCGCCCTCCCGTCATGGTCGGGCTTGTCCCGACCATCCACGTCTTGCTTCGTCGAGCGCTATGCCCAAGACGTGGATCACGCGCCTGCCCGAAACGCCGTCACCGCGCCCTTGCGATGCGCCAGCACACCCTCGACCAGCTCCAGCGCCAAGAACCGCCCCGGATCGGCCGGCCCCGGCAGCATAAGCTGGCCCGGGGGGATCACCCTGAAACCGAAGCGCGCATAATAGGGCGCGTCGCCGACCAGCAGGATCAGGTCGTGCCCCGCCTCCCGCGCGGTCGCGATCGAGCGGGTCATCAGCGCCGCCCCTATGCCCTTGCCCTCGAAGGCGGGATCGACCGTCAGCGGCCCGAGCATCAGCGCCTTGTGGCCGCCGGCCAGCACCGGCGTGACCTTGATCGACCCGACCAGGAACGTGCCGACATGGGCGGCGAAGCTCAGCGCCGGATCGGGAGCTACGCCCTCGCGCAGGCGAAAGGCCGTGCGCGCGAAGCGGCCCGGCCCGAAAGCGCGCGCATGCAGCCGCTCGATCGCGGCGGCGTCGACGGGGAGTTCGTGGCGGATGGTGAGCGGCAAGGACGTCATGACGGGCAGAACCTGCGACAGGGATCGTGAGGGCATGGCCGCGCGGCGGCATGCCGGAGGCGCGCGTGTCAGCGCGCCGGTCGTCGCAGGGTGGAGAGGCTATGCCCGTTGGTCATCACTGCGCTTTAGAGCAACAATCTCGCCAGGGAAAGCCGGGTTCGATCGTCAGCTTCACCAGTCGGCTCCGGCCATTGCGCCGCCCACAATCTCCGCCAGCCGCCGCCTTGTCCCCGCCGTCGTCCCCTCCGGCAGCGCCTCAAGCGAAAACCACCCCGCCTCGGCTATCTCGCGGTCCGGCTGCTTGACGCTCTCGACCGCGAAATCCCGCACCACGAACACCGCGACATGGTCGCGACGCGACAGACCCCGGTTGAAGAACACGCCGTGCAGCGCCGGCTCTCCCGTCAGCCGAATGCCGGCTTCCTCGCGCAGTTCCTTGGCGATCGCCCCCAGCAAGGTCTCGCCGACCTCGACGCCGCCACCCGGCAGGTGCCAGCCCGGCGTGTAGGTGTGGCGGACCAGAAAAAGGCGGCCGGCCTCATCCAGAACGGCGGCGCGCACGCCTAGCGTCAGGCCTCGCACCAGCCGGAAATACAGGTGCAGCACGCGACCGAACGCACGACGCAGTCCCCGGAGCGGAGTGTTCGATCGATTTCCATCCTCGAATGGCCGATTCTGGCTCATCGGCGACGCAAATCCCAAGAAACCGTTAATTGCCTATGCATAAAACGCATGACAGAGGCCCATTTCAAGTTCCGTTACGTCACAAACGCGCCGCAAAGCGAGTACACAACGTGGCTTCACTGCTGGGGACTACCGTCATGCTGCTCACCTTCATCATCTCATGGCTTCGCGCCAAGCCGGCCTTTGTCTGGCAGCCGGCGCTCACCCTGACCGATTCGCGCATCGTCTCCGAACTGACCGGCGCCGCCAACTGAGCGGTCCGGGCGCACGCTTTCCGTTCGGCTGACTATCAGCCGAACGTCAGGAATTCGCGCCGGGCGATTTCGCGCCTGCGTCGTCGCGGCCGCCTGTGCACGCTTGACGGCGCGGGGGCGCAAGGGCAAGCGCTTGCATCGTGTTCAAGCTCGCGCATCTGTCCGACCCGCATCTCGGCCCGCTCGCGGGCTTTTCGCTGCACCAGTTGTTGGGCAAGCGCGCGACCGGCTATGTCAACTGGCGGCGCAAGCGCCGCCATGCCCATGACATGGAAATCCTGGCGCTGATCGTCGCCGACATCCGCGCGCAGACGCCAGACCATGTCGCCTGCACCGGCGACGTCGCCCATATCGGGCTGCCAAACGAATTCAAGACGGCCGTCGCCTTCCTCGACACGCTGGGCGCGCGCGCCGATGTCAGCTTCGTGCCCGGCAACCACGACGCCTATGCCCGCTCCTCGCTGAAGGCGCTGGCCGCCTATCTCGGCCCCTGGTGCTATAGCGACGATTCCAGCATCGGCTATCCCTGGTATCGCAGGCGCGGCCCGGTCGCGCTGATCGGCCTCAACACCGGCGTCCCGACCCTGCCGATGATGGCGACGGGGCGCGTCGGACGCGAGCAGATCGCGAAAGCCGAAGCGCTGCTGCACCGGGCGCGCGACGAGGGGCTCATCCGCGTCGTTCTGATCCACCACCCGCCTTATGTCGGCGGGGCGAAACGCGGGCGCGAGCTGGTCGATGCCGACGCGTTCGAGGCGATGCTGACGCGCACCGGCGCAGACCTCGTACTGCACGGTCACAACCACAATTTTTCGCTGGCCTGGCGCAAGGGCCATGGTCGCGACGTGCCGATCGTCGGCGTGCCCTCCTGCTCGATCGGCCCGCGCGGCCATGGCGAGCTTGCGACCTGGCACCTGTTCAGGATCGAGGGCGACGCGGCCGCGCCCCGGATCAGCGTCGAGCAGCGCGGCTTCGAGCTCGACGGCTCGGTGATCATGCGCCAGCAGATCGCGCTGCACGCCAAGCCGGTGTGAAGGACGTCAGAACGCTTTCGGCAGCCCGGCATCCTTCAAGGCGTTGTTGGCCGTGTGGGCCTTGACGGTGTTCCTCGGAACCGTGAACTTGCGGCCGGTCTTCGGACTGAACCAGACCTCGTGCGAACCTTTGCCGTGCCGGACGAACTCGCATTCGGCGGCTTTCAGCAGCCGAACGAGTTCGGGATAGAGATTGCCGCCCATCTCACGCCGCCTTCGCGCGCCTCAGATGAACGGTATGGAGCACGCGTAGAGGAATGCCGGCGGCATCCTCCGGCTGGGCTTCCAGATTGGACTCGATCAGTTCGGGAGCCAGCTCAGTGACGATAGCGACCAGGGCATCGAAGCTCTCAGCCTCCGCATTCAAGCCTGGAACATCGGATTCAGTCACAAACCATACGCCATTGTCTGAGTCGTGGGAGACGATGACTTGCAGGCCACGTTCTTCAACCATGCTCGAACGTGCTCCCGCAGCGGCAGATAACCAAGTCCGACGATAGAGCTTTCTGGCCGGATTTGCCACTGCGCATATCGAGGACGCCCTCAGATGCAGCGCCCGCCATCCACCGCCAGCACGCTGCCGGTGATCATCTCGGCCTCGTCGGAGCAGAGGAACAGCGCGGCGTTGGCGATGTCCTGCGGGGTCGAAAGCCGGCCCCACGGGATCGTCGCCTTGAACTGCGCGCGCTTCTCCGGCGTGTCCTCGCCCATGAAGGTCGCCAGCAGCGGCGTCTCGCCGGCGACGGGCGCGATCGCGTTGACGCGGATGCGCTCGGGCGCGAGTTCCACCGCCATCGACTTCGAGAGCAGGTTGGCCGCCCCCTTCGAGCCATTGTACCAGGTCAGGCCCGGGCGCGGCCGGATGCCGGCCGTCGAGCCGATGTTGAGGATGACGCCGCCGCCATGCTCGCGGAAATGCGGCACGGTCGCCTTGGCCATCAGGAAGATCGACTTGACGTTGACGTCGAAGACCCGGTCGAACTCCTCTTCCGAGATGTCGAGCATCGGCTGGTTGCGGTGACTGACGCCGGCATTGTTGACGACGATGTCGAGCCGGCCGAACTTCGCCAGCACGCGCGCCACGGCCTTGTCGACGCTCTTTCCCTTGCCGACGTCGCAGGCGACCGCGAAGGCCTTGCGGCCGATCGCCTGAGCCGCTTCCTTTGCCTTGTCGCCGTTGATGTCAAGCACCGCGACCCGCGCGCCTTCGCGAACAAACGTCTCGGCAATGCCGAGCCCGAAGCCCTGGGCGCCGCCGGTGATCAGCGCCGTTTTTCCTTTGAGTCTCATCGCGTTTCCTCAGGCATTTTGTTGTGCCGGGACTGTGCGGAGATTTGGCAGCGGCAACAAATGCGTTTTCGCGATCGGGTTGAGACGGAAAAGGTATGGCGGGGGCCGCCGGTGAGGCTCTGGAAGAACCCTCTCCCGAGTGGGAGAGGGGTTCCTCGCGCTTGATCCTGCGAGGGGTTTAAGCCCCGATTTCCTCGCTGAGCATCTCCAGCGCCAGCCAGCGCTCCTCGGCCTGGCCGATCTCGCGGGTCACCTCTTCCAGCCGCGCCGTCGCCTTGGCGAAGAGTTTGGGATCGCGGGTGTAGAGATCGCCGGCCAACGCGTTGGCGAGCTTGGCGGCCTCGGCCTGCAGCACCTCGATGCGCTTGGGCAGCGTCTCCAGCGCGTGCTTCTCGTTGAAGGAGAGTTTTCGCCGGTTGACCGGAGCCGGAGCCGCGCTGGCAGGAACTGCCTCCGCGACGGCGGCCTTGCCGGCAACCCGCACCTTCGCGCCCACGCCGCGCCCGCGTTGGGCCAGCATGTCGGAATAGCCGCCGGCGAATTCGGTCCAGACGCCGTCGCCATCCGAGATCAGCGTCGCCGAGACGACGCGGTCGAGGAAGTCGCGGTCATGGCTGACCAGCAGCACGGTGCCTTGATAATCGGCCAGCAGCTCCTGCAGCAGGTCGAGCGTTTCGAGATCGAGATCGTTGGTCGGCTCGTCCAGCACCAGCAGGTTCGAGGGCTTGGCCAGCGCGCGCGCCAGCATCAGCCGGCCGCGCTCGCCGCCCGACAGCGCGCCGACGGCTGTGCGCCGCTGCAGAGGCTGGAACAGGAAGTCCTTCATATAGGCGATGACATGGCGCGGCGTGTCGCCGACCATGACCTGGTCGGAGCCGCCGCCGGTCAGCGCGTCGCCGAGCGGCGTCGCCGGATCGAGGCTTTCGCGGCGCTGGTCGAGCGTCACCATGTTGAGCGAGACGCCGAGCTTCACCGTGCCCGAATCGGGCGCGAGCGCGCCTGTCAGCAGGTTGATCAGCGTGGTCTTGCCGGCGCCGTTGGGGCCGACGATGCCGATGCGGTCCCCGCGCGCCACCCGCAACGACAGATCCTTGATCACGACGTTGGAGCCGAAGGCTTTTGCGACGTTCACCGCCTCGATGACGAGCTTGCCGGAGGTCTGGGCTTCGCTCGCCTCCATCCTGACGCTGCCGACCGCGAACCGCGCCGTGCGGCGCTGCTCGCGCAGGCCGTGGAGTTCGCCCAGACGCCGCTGGTTGCGGGTCCGGCGGGCGCTGACGCCGTAGCGCAGCCAGTCCTCCTCGCGCGCGATCTTGCGGTCGAGCTTGTGGCGGTCGAGCTCCTCCTGCGCCAGCACCTCGTCGCGCCAGGCCTCGAACTCGCCGAACCCCTTGTCCATGCGCCTGGTCAGGCCGCGGTCGAGCCAGATCGTGGCGCGCGACAGCGCCGTCAGGAAGCGCCTGTCATGGCTGATCAGGACCATCGCCGAGCGCAGGCTTTTCAGCTCCTGCTCCAGCCATTCGATCACCGGCAGGTCGAGATGGTTGGTCGGCTCGTCGAGCAAAAGGATGTCGGGCTCGGGCGCGAGCACGCGCGCCAGCGCGGCCCGGCGCGATTCGCCGCCCGACATGGTGGCGGGGTCCTCCTCGCCGGTCAGGCCGAGTTCGGAGACCAGATACTGCGCGCGGTAATGGTCGTCGCCAGGTCCGAGCCCCGCTTCGACATAGGCGAGTGAGGTCCTGTAGCCGGTGAAGTCCGGCTCCTGCGGCAGATACTGGATGGTGGAGCCCGGCTGCAGGAAGCGCTCGGCCTTGTCGGGATCGACGAGGCCCGCCGCGATCTTGAGCAGCGTCGACTTGCCCGAGCCGTTGCGCCCGACGAGGCAGACGCGCTCGCCGGCCGAGACCGCGATCTCGGCTGATTCCAGCAGCGGCTGTCCGCCAAAAGTGAGCGCGACATCGCGCAGGTGGAGCAAGGGGGCCATGGTCGATCCGGTTCGGGGAGCCTCCGGATAGACCAAACGCGCGCGCGGCGTAACCCCGCGCAGCCGCAGTGCAGCATGGCGCTTGCGCGATCTCGCTCACTCCACCCACAAGCGTTCCGGATCGTCCAGCCCGAACCGCGCGGGCGCGGCCGCGATCGCCGCCAGCCCATGCTCGGCGGCGTCCTGGGCGGTGATCACATGAAGCGTAAACAGCGCCGCGAGGTCTTCCATCGGAGGTTTGCCACAGAACACGGCGTGGATCGTCGCGGCATCGGCGAGCGGCAGCAGGCGCGGCACGATGCCCCCGGCGATATAGACGCCCCCTGTGGCCTTGAAGGCGAGCGCGAGATCGCCGGCCACCCGCGCCAGCAGCCGCCAGAAGCAGACCACCGCCATCAGCGCGGCGGGGTCGCCGTCGAGCGCCAGCCTGGTGATGTCGGCGGCGCTGACATCCGCCTCGAGCATGCCGGACTGGCTCGCCACCGCGCGGTGGAAGCGCACCAGCCCATCGCCGCTGAGCAACCCCTCGACTGTGACGCGCGGTAGCGCGGCCGAAAGCGCCGGCCAGATCTTGTCCTCGGTCGGGTCTTCCGGGCCGACGCCGATATGGCCGGCTTCGGTCGGCACCAGCACGCCGCGCTCGCCGCACGCGATCAGGGCCGAGGCGCCAAAACCGGTGCCGGGCCCCATGACAAGGCGCAAGCCCTTCGGCTCCGGCCTGCCGGCCACCAATGTCTCGACATCACCCTTACCGAGCACCGCGAGCGATGCCGCCAGCGCCTCGAAATCGTTGACCAGCAACCCCTGCTCCAGCCCGAGCGCGCCAGCGATCTTCGGCCCGTCGAAATGCCAGTTCGCATTGGTCAACTGCGCGCTGCGGCCCTGCAAGGGCCCCGCCACCGCCAGCACCGCCGAGCGGGGTCGTTGGCTGAGGGTCGAGAGCACGGCCTCCAGCGCGGCCTCCGGAGTCGGATGAGAGCCGGTGCCGATCCGCGCCAGCGGTTCATGGCGCGCGCCGGCCTCCGCCACGAGCGACAGCCGGCAATTGGTGCCGCCGATATCGGCGGCGAGCACCGGATAGGCGAAGACGCTCATCAGGCAAGGTCCAGCGGATCGGCCGGGCGGCGGTCGGTGCGGCGATACTCCGAGAACCAGCCGAGCCCTTCGAGCGTGCCGGCCTGCGGCCTGTACTCGCAGCCGACAAAGCCCTCGTAGCCCAGTCCGTCGAGCTCGGCGAACAGCGCGGGGTAATCCGGCCCCGAGGCGTCGGGCTCGTGGCGGCCGTCGGCGCGCGCGATCTGGACATGGCCGACGAGCGGATAGAGCGCCTGCAGCTTGCCCTGGACGTCGCCATGGATCAGCTCGCAATGATACATGTCGAATTGCAGCCTGACATTGCTACGGCCCGCTTCGCGAACGTACTCAGCCGCCCGGTCGAAATCGTTGAGGAAATAACCCGGCATGTCCTTGCCGTTGATGGGCTCAAGCAGCAGGTCGATGTCGTGCTCGCCAAGCGCGTCGGCGGCAAAGGCGAGCGCATCGCGATAGGTCTTCTGCGCGGCGGGATCGCCGGCGTCGACAAGCCCCGCCATCATGTGCAGGCGCTTCACTCCGGTCTCGTGAGCGTAGGTCAGCGCGGTCTCGACGCCTTTGCGGAACTCGTCCTCGCGGCCGGGGATCGCGGCGATGCCGCGCTCGCCCTTGCCGAAATCGCCCGGCGGCAGGTTGAACAGCGCCTGCTCCAGCTCCGCCCCTGTCAGCGCCAGCCCGATTTGCTGGGGCGTATGCTCATAGGGAAACAGGAACTCGACGGCGTCGAACCCGGCGTCGGACGCCGCCTTGAAGCGGTCGAGAAAATCCCATTCGGTGAACATCATCGAGAGATTGGCGGCAAAGCGCGGCATGACGGCCTCTGGGCAGGATCGGGAACGGCAGGCTAGCGCGACGCGCCGGCGGCGTCATGGGGCAACGCAGGCGGGCGGGGGTGCGTTCCGGAACCGCCGTCATTGCGCGCGTAGCGACGCAATCCAGCGTCTCGCGCTACGCCCGCCTGGATTGCGTCGCTACGCTCGCAGAGACGGTCTGATAAGCAGCCTACTTCTTCTCCACCTTCGCCGGCGGGTTCGGGTCCTTCGAGAAATTCCGGAAGACCATGTCGGGCGAGGAGGTGTTGTGGCGCGAATGGGTCGTGCGGCCCATCCAGACATCGGTCGCCTTGCCGCCCGAAAACGGCATCAGCGGCTCCTCGCGCCAGCCCTTGGCGCCGGGCTCCCGGATGGCGATGCGGGCGACGTCGTTGTTGAACTCGGTGACATACATCGAGCGCAAGGCAAGGAAACTCTTGCCGCCGGTGACCGGCCGGTCGAGCACCACGTCCAGCACCATCCGGTTCTCGTCGACGTCGTCGAGCTTCAGTGTGGCGGCCGAGCCGTCCTTGAAATTCAGCGTGAACGAGATCGTCTTCGGGTCGAACGCGATCTCGCGGATGTTGACGACCGGGCGCGCGCCGTCCTGCTCGATCGGCCCGAACAGGAAGGACGAGCCGTAGGAGGAAAAGCCGAGATGCTGCGGCGGCATCGGGCGGGCGCGCCAGTAGCCGTCCTGCGGATAGACCACCAGCACCTCGTAGGACTTGTCCTTGCCGAGCTTCCAGAGCTGCACGAGGTGCAGCCCTTTCTCGACCCGGTCTCCGACCCTGAAGGTCGCATCCGCCGGCCGCCAGAAGGTCGGGAAGGTGTAGCCGACGAGCCAGTACTCGATGCTCTCGTAGAAAGTGATGCGGCGCGGCGGCACCGGTGCGGCGAAGACCGGATCGCCGGTCATGTCGCAGGCGGTCCAGTCGGCCTCCCAGTTGTCCTTGACGAGCCCCGCGATATAGGCCGGATGAGCCGCCTCGATCTGGAAGCGCCTGACCTCCGGAGAGATCGCCTTGATCGTGACGTTGTCCTTCTCGGCGCAGAGCACCGGCTCGGATTCGTTGCGAACCTCGACGGCGACATCGCTCGCGGCGAAGGCTGGGGAGGCGAACAGGCCCAGGCCGATGAGAAGCGGGCGAAGCAGCAGGTGCATGATGGATCCTGACGAGACGGAACGGTGAGCTGCCGCGAAGCGAGCAAGGCTCATGGCATAGCAAAGGGGTCGGAAATTGGGTATGCTTTGGCCATGACAAAACTGCTCGAACAGGCGCTGGCCGCCACCGACAAGCTGCCCCCCGAGATGCAGGACGAACTCGCTCGCATGATCCTCGCTATCGTGGACCGGGAAAGCGATGTGTACGAATTGTCGGAGGAAGAAAGCGCAGCGCTGGACGAAGCAGAACGCGGCGGGTTCGCGTCGGACGAGGAGGTCGCGGCGCTCTGGACGAAAGCCGCATGGTGAAGCTGCGCTTCAGGAGTGCGGCGCAGTCCGATATTGCAAGGATTTTCGACTATCTTGATGGCCAGTCGCCGCAGGCGCGCCAAAATCTCGAAGCCAGTCTTCGACTGGCGCTCGAACGCCTGCTGGACTTTCCCATCACAGGACAGGCCACGACCCGCCCCGGCGTGAGACGGCTGATCATGACATCGCATCCTTATGCGGTTTTTTATCGCGTATCGGCCGACGTGATCGTCGTCATCTCCGTCCGGCATACGGCGCGCAAACCACGGCTTCCGTGAACAGGCGCGCGTTTCAGAGAGCCAGCACCGCATAGACATCACCTGAATTCGCCTCGTGCGGCAGTCCCCGCAGATACTCGCCCATCGCCTCGGCGCTCGCGCCTTCGGCAAGCTCGAACCGCTGGCTCTCGCCGAGCGCGACGTTGAAGCGATAGGGGCCGAGCGTCTCCAGAATGGCGAGGCACGCTTCGGCGACCTCGCGCTGGATCGTGGTGAACTCGAACGAGATCACCGGGACCGCCTTGGTCAGCCCGGCCAGCACATGGGCCTCGAACCCCTCGACGTCGATCTTGGCCAGCCGGGGCAGGCCATGGCGCAGGATAAGCCCATCGAGCGTCGTGCAGGGTACGACGATCTCGCGGTCCCAGACCTGCTCCTGCCAGCCCTGCGCCCCTTGCGCGGCTCCGACGAAAGCATCCGACGCCGTCGAGACCGTCGGATTGGCGCTGTTGATCCTCAGCGTCACATGGCCTTCGCTGTCGCCGCAGGCGGCCTCGACCAGCGTCACAGCGGGGTCTCGGCCATGGATCAGTCGGATCGCCCGCGCGGGTCCCGGCTGCGGCTCCAGCGCGACGACGCGCGCGCCCAGCCGCCGGAAGGAGGAGATGCGGTCGCCGACATGCGAGCCGATGTCGAAGGCGAGATCGCCGGGCTTGAGGAAACGGCCATAGAGCGCGTCCATCGCGGCGTTGCGCGCGGCGTCGCCGTGATAGACCCGCAAGGAGCGCGACAGCGCCCTGGCGGTGCCCTTGGGATAGGCGACCGGCCCGCTCATGCCCGCGTTCCGACGCCGATCGCGCGCAGGACGGCCGGCGGATCGAAATCCTCGGGGATGCCGCACAAGCCCCGACGCGCGAACCAGCGCCCGACGCCGGGCACGGCTGTCAGCATGGCGAAGGGGATCGCCAGCACATAGCCCGCCGTCAGCGGCAGCGACCAGACGAGAACCGTCGGCGAGAGCCAGAGCAGCGTCCCGAAGATGTAAAGCCCGAACAGCAGATGCGGCCACAGGCCGGCGAAAGCGGTGGTGAAGGACAAGGCATAGGCGTCGCGCGCCTGCCCGTTCCAGCCGATCTTGGCCCTTCCGAAGGCCAGGCCGATCATGAAGATCGTCGTCCGAAACGAAGAAACAGCGCCCTGCAGGAAGGCGAAAACGATCTCGATCAGCGAGGAGGCGATGAAGCGCCCCGTCCCGCCATAACGCTTGGTCCCGCCTCTGGTCAGCAGGATGTCGGCGAAGCCTGCGAGCTTGGGCGAGAGATACATCGAGAAGAACAGCACATAGAGGAAGGCCGCGAGCCCCGAGGGGTAGTTCGCGATGCCGGCGTCCTCGACGACCTTCACAGGCAGCAGCGCGATCATCAGCGTCCAGGCCGGCAAGCCCAGAAACATCAGGATCGCCCAGACCAGCTGGAAGCGGCTCATGGCCTTCAGGCCCGGCAGATCGAGCAGCTTGAGATATTGCAGGTTGCCGAGGCACCAGCGCAGGTCGCGCTTGGCGAAATCGAGCATGGTCGGCGGGTTCTCCTCCCAGCTCCCCATCTCGGTGGGCAGCACCCGGACCTCGTAGCCGGCGCGACGCATCAGCGTCGCCTCGACCTGGTCGTGGCTCATCACCGCTCCGCCGAGCGGCGGGCCGCCCGGCAGCACCGGGAGATGGCACTCGTCGCGGAAGGGCGCGATCCGGACACAGGCATTGTGGCCCCAGAACGGGCCGCATTCGCCGATCCACCAGGCCGAGCCCATGGTGTAGGGCCGCATGCCGTGGCGCATGCCGAACTGGAAGATGCGCGCAAACGCGCTCTGCGACGGCATGCCGACGACCAGGCTCTGCAGGATGCCGAGTTTCGGATGCGCCTGCATCATCCGGGTCAGCTTCACGATCGCCTCGCCCGACATCACGCTGTCGGCGTCGAGCGGCAGCATGACCTCGTAGCGGTCGCCCCAGCGCTCGCAGAACTCGCGGACATTGCCGGCCTTGAACCCGGCATTGTCGGTGCGCCGGCGATAGGTCAGGCGCGCGGCCTCAGCCAGTTCGCGCGACCACTGCGCCGCCAGCATCTCCTCGGCAGCCGCGACGACCGGGTCGTTGGTGTCCGACAGCACGAAATAGTCGAACCAGGCGCCCTCCCCCGTCGCATCGACGCTGTCCTTGACGACGCGTAAGCGCGCGAAGGCGCGCGACGGGTCCTCGTTTCGGAGCGTCATCAGGATCGCGGTGCGGATCGCAATCGGCGTTTCCACATCGCCGTCGGCCGCGAAAGGCGCAACCCGCTCGATGCCATCGTCGGTTCCATGCAGGAGCCAGAGCCCGATCACGGCGTTCCAGAAGCCGAGCACCGTCCACGGCGCTCCGAACAGGAAAGCGACGAAGATGGCGACGTCGGTAACGTTCCATCCGCCCGCGCCGAGCACGCGCGACAGGCCAAACAGCAGCGCGCCGAGCGTCACCAGGTTCAACGCCAGCACGAGCCAGCGCCGCGCGCTGAGGGTCGCGGTCGTCTGGACGCCTGCGGGCGTCTGCCCGTGTTCTGCCCCTTGCGCGCCCGGCTGGAACGTGGTCGGAGCGGGGCGCTGGTTCATGGCGGTCTCTGTCATGCGATCGGACGGGATGGAGCAGGCGGAGATGGCTCGAAACCTAAAGCCGGCGAACTCTGACGGCGCAAGGCCGCAGGCGACCGCGCTCTGGTATGTCGGGATGCGTGAATGCGCCCTGAACGCGGTGAGGCTGCCGGAGCCCGGACCGGATGACTGCGTCGTCCGCACGCTGTGGAGCGGCGTCAGCCGCGGCACCGAGCGCCTCGTCTTCGAGGGTCGCGTGCCCGAAAGCGAGCACGAACGCATGCGCGCGCCCTTCCAGGAGGGCGATTTCCCGTTCCCGGTGAAGTACGGCTACTGCGCCGTGGGCACGGTCGAGGCCGGTCCCGCCGACATGCTGGCCAGAACGGTATTCTGCCTGCATCCCCATCAGGATATCTTCGTCGCCGCCCGCGACCGGCTGACGCTTGTGCCCGATGCGCTGCCGGCGCGCCGGGCCGTGCTCGCCGCCAACATGGAGACCGCGCTGAACGCGCACTGGGATGCAGGCTCCGGCCCGGCCGACCGCATCGTGGTGGTCGGCGGCGGCGTGCTCGGCCTCCTCGTCGTCTGGCTCGCTGCACGACTACCGGGCGCCGAAGTCACGCTGGTCGACGTCGACCCGGGCCGGGCCGCGCTCGCCAGCCATCTCGGCCTGCGCTTCGCCCTGCCGCCGGATGCGCCGACCGACGCCGACCTCGTCTTCCATGCCAGCGCCAGCGCACCGGGGCTCGCCACCGCCATCGGCTGCGCCGGTTTCGAGGCGCGGATCGTCGAGCTGAGCTGGTATGGCGAGGGCGCGGTCTCAGCCCCGCTCGGCGGCGCGTTCCATGCAAAACGTCTTCAGCTGATCTCCTCGCAGGTCGGCCAGATCGCACCCTCGCGCCGGCCGCGCTGGGGTTACGCGCGCCGCGTCCAGGCGGCGCTGGCGCTGCTGGCGCAGGACGATCGGCTCGACGACCTGATCACACAGGAGATCGCATTCAAGGATGCCGCGACCGCCTTGCCCAAGGTGCTGTCGCCGCACTGGCGCGGACTGACCGCCGTGCTGCGCTATTGACCTGACGCTGCGGTCTTGGCCAAGACAGGGGCTCGACCCGGCCGCCGCCGGCGCCAGGAGCCATCAGCCCATGTTTTCCGTCGAAGTCCGCGACCGCATCATGATCGGCCACTCCCTGCCCGATCCGTTCTTCGGTCCCGCCCAGAACATGCACGGCGCGACCTTCGTCGTCGACGTCGCCTTCTTCCGGGAGCAGATGACGCGCCAGAACGTCGTGGTCGATATCGGGGCGGCGCTCGACGTGCTCAACAGGACGCTCAAACCGCTGAATTACCAGAACCTCGACACGCTGCCGCAGTTCAAGGGCGTGCTCACCACCACCGAATTTCTCTGCAAATACATCTTCGACGCGATGGCTGAAGCGGCGCAATCCGGCGCGCTCGGCGCTGACGGCGCAGGGCTTGCGAAGATTCGCGTCACCCTGCACGAGACCGATCTGGCCCGCGCAAGCTACGAGGGCGCGCTCGCGTGAGCGAAATCGTCTTCGCCATTCCCGGCGACCTCTCGCTGCCGACCGGCGGCTATGGCTACGATCGCAGGCTGCTGGCGGAATGGGCTGATTCCGGCGTCCCGGCGCGCCATCTCCCCCTGCCCGGCTCCTTTCCCGATCCGACGCCCGGCGACCTCGCGCAGACCGGGCATGCGATCCTGTCGCAGCCCTTCGACTGCGCGCTGCTGATCGACGGGCTGGCCTATGGCGCCTTTCCCGAAAGCATCGCGGCGGGGCTGGCCGGACGCGTCGTCGCGCTCGTGCATCACCCGCTTGGACTGGAGACGGGGCTCTCGCCCGAGCGCGCCGCCTCGCTGCTGGCGGGCGAAGCCGCGGCCTTGCGCTACGCCAGCGCCATCGTCGTCACGAGCGCGGCGACCACGCGCCTGCTGGTCGCCGATTTCGGCGTCGACGAGACGCGCATCACCGTCGCGGTTCCGGGGGTCGATGCGGCCCCGAGAGCGCAAGGCAGCGGCGGTGGCGCGGTCTCGCTTCTGGCGGTCGGCTCGCTCGTGCCCCGCAAGGGCTACGACGTGCTGGTTTCAGCGCTCGAAGGTCTCGCCGACAGGGACTGGCGTCTGACCATCATCGGAGCCGACGACCGCAGCCCCGCCACCGCCCAGGCGCTCCGCCTGCAGATCGCGGAAGCCGGACTCAACGACCGGATCACGCTGGCCGGCGCGGTTTCCGACGCCACGCTCGCCGAGGCCTATGACCGCACCGACCTCTTCGTCATGCCGTCCCTGTTCGAGGGCTACGGCATGGTGCTGACCGAGGCGCTGGCGCGCGGACTGCCGATCCTCTGCACCACGGGCGGTGCAGCCGCCGAGACCGTGCCGGACGGGGCGGCCGTCAAGGTTCCTCCGGGAGAGGCCGACGCCCTTGCCAAAGCCCTGGCGAGACTGATTGATGAGCCGGCCATGCGGGCAAGCCTGGGCGACGTCGCATGGGCGGCCGCCGGCTCCCTGCCGCGCTGGCGCGACACGGCGGCGCTCGTCGCCGAAATCTGCCGGAAGGTGACGTGATGGGCGGTTTCTCTCCCGACTGGCTGGCCCTGCGCGAGCCTTTCGACCATGCGGCGCGCAATCCGCAGTTGCTGGCGGCTGTCGGCGCGCATTTTGCCGCCAAACCGTCAATCACCGTGATCGATCTCGGCTGCGGTGCGGGCTCCAACCTGCGCGGCACGTTCTCGGCGCTCCCCGACCGCCAGCACTGGACCCTGGTCGACTATGACGAGCGCCTGCTCGCCGTCGCCCGCGATCGGCTCACCGCCTGGGCCGACGAGGCGCGCGAGCAGGGCGAGGAGCTTGTGCTGTCGAAAGCCGGCAAGGCGCTGACCGTCGATTTCCGCAAGGCCGATCTGAACAAGGATCTCGAATGGGTGCTGGGCTGGCAGCCCGATCTCGTCACGGCAGCCGCCCTGTTCGACCTCGCCTCGAAGCGCTGGATCGAGCGCTTCGTCGCGGCGCTCGCGGGCCAGCGGCTGCCGCTCTACACAGTGCTGACCTATGACGGCCGCGAGATATGGAAGCCGCCGCATCACGCCGACGCGCGCATGCTGGCTGCTTTCAAGCACCATCAGCTCACTGACAAGGGTTTCGGACCGGCCGCAGGGCCCGCCGCGACCGAGATCATGGCCGAGGCCTTCCGCAAGACGGGCTTTGCCGTCTCGACCGGCGACAGCCCCTGGCTCATCGAGGATGGCGCGGGCGCCTTCGCCAATGCGCTGACGGCGGGGATAGCCGACGCCGTGCGCGAAACCGGCCATCTCGATGCCGGGACGATCGCCGGCTGGCTCGAAGCGCGCCGGCAATCGGCCTCCGGCCTGGTCGGCCATCACGATCTCTGGGCCCGCCCGGTCTGAGCGCGCTGCGCTCAGTCACGCTTCGGGAGCATCCGCCGCAGCACGCCGTCCTTGAGGATCAGATGGTGATGCAGCGCCGCCCCGATATGGACGGCCGCCAGCGCACCGATCAGCCACGCCAGCCAGCCATGCAATGCGAGCACCCTCTTGGCGGCCGCCTCGTCCGGCGCGGCCAGCGCCGGCAGGTCGAACAGGCCGAAGATTCCGAGCGAGGGATAAAGCGAGACGCCGATCCAGCCCAACAGCGGCACGACCAGCAACAGCCCGTAGAGCAGCCAGTGGACAGTGTGCGAGGCCGCCTTCTGCCACCAGAGCAGGCCCGGCTCGTCGGGCGGCGCGCCGCGCAGCAGCCTGTAGGCGAGACGCCCGGCCATCAGCCAGAGCAGCAGGAAGCCGAGCAGCTTGTGCGTGCTGTAGAGGCCGTTCGTCAGCCCGTCCCAGACATTCATGCTGTTGCCGCGATAGGTCATGGCGAGCCCAAGCGGGATCATCACGAGGACGCCGGCGGCGGTAGCCCAGTGGAAGCGGCGCGCGACGGGGCTGTAGACCCTTTGGCCAATGCCGGTTGTCGTCATCCGGTCATGGTCCTGCATCTGAATCCTCCCGCTTGGGTCTTCCCCGGCATCGGACGGGTCAGCCGGTCGCGACCATTCATCTCGTGTTCAACGTGTCATTCCTATACGGGCCGAGGCAACAGATTGGATGGCTGCCGCTTCAGAGCCGATGCGAAGAACCGGATCGCGGTTCCACTCTAAACTGGAACAGTTCCTCCGGCGGCACGTTTGGTTTGGGCGGTGATCGCGCCTACATCCGGCGCGACCAGCCTCCCGTATGAAATACATTCCTCCGCCGGTTTCCGGCGCAATCTGACGGACACTGCAATGCCTAAGTCGCGTACGCTGTTCGGACGCCCGGACGAGACCAGCCTTGTGACGGTCGATCGCGCGCTGGCGGAGTTCCGCTCCGGCCGCCCGGTCCTGCTGCGCGACGGCGAAAAGCTGGCGCTGGCGATGTCGGCGGAACTGGCCGACGCCGAGCTCGCCGCTCGTCTGGGCGAGATCGCGGCCGGCCGCGCCCACCTCGTTCTGAGCGCCGCGCGGTTGCGCCGCATCGGCGCGAGGGGCCGCAGCGAAACCGGCATTTTCGCCATGCCTGTCATGGATTTGGCCCGTATCGAAATGCTGGCGCTGAAGACCGACGGCAAAATGGATGCGCCGGTTGCGCCCGCTTCCGCGATCGACGAGGCCGCGCTCGAACTGGCGCGCCTTTCGCTTGTTTTGCCGGCGATCGTACTCGTGCCGGTGACGGCCGAAGCCGTCGCGGACGAGCCGCTGGTCGAGGTCGCGATCGCGGCGGTCAACGCCTACCGTCAGGCCCAGGTCGCATCGCTCGCCATCGTAGGCCGTGCGCCCGTGCCGCTCGAAGGCGCGCCCGAAACCGAGTTCGTCGTCTTCCGCGGCGGCGAGGGCCTGCGCGACCAGGTCGCCATCATCGTCGGCAGCCCGGACCTCTCGGACGCGGTGCCGGTGCGTCTGCACTCGGCCTGCCTGACCGGCGACCTGTTCGGCTCGCTGAAATGTGATTGCGGCGACCAGTTGCGCGAGACGGTGCAATGGATGGCCGAGAACGAGGGCGGCATCCTGCTCTATCTCGACCAGGAAGGCCGCGGCAACGGCATCTCCAACAAGATGCGCGCCTACAAGCTGCAGAGCCAGGGCTGGGATACCTATGACGCCGACGAGGTGCTCGGCTTCGATCTCGACCAGCGCCATTTCGATTTCGCCGCCGCGATGCTGAAGGAACTCGGCGTCAGCCGCGTCACCGCCCTGACCAACAATCCGATCAAGGTCGGCGCGATCAAGGCGGCGGGCCTCGAAGTGGCGGCGACCCAGCGCGTACTCGGCCGGCCCAACGTCCATAATGTCCGCTACCTCGCCTCGAAGCGCGATCGCGCCGGCCATTTCATCGACATGGACGCGCTGATGGCGCGCGCCGCGCCGAAGGACTGATCCCGGCCGATTGACGCCGGCCGGTTGATACCGGGTTCGGCTTCGGGCACAGCGACGGGATGGCAGCGCCTTCTCATGACGGACCGACCTCCAAACGCTGGCCGCTGGCCAGCGTTTTCGCGATCGTCTTCGTCGCCTGGTTCCTGCTGTCATGGCCCTGGCTGTCGGGCGTCGTCACCATTCCATGGGACGCCAAGGCGCATTTCCATCCGCAGCTCCAGTTTCTCGCCAGCGCCTGGCACAAAGGCCTGTCGCCGTTCTGGACGCCCTTCGTCTTTGCCGGCCAGCCGCAGGTCGCCGACCCTCAGTCGCTGATCTTCTCGCCCTCCTTCGCACTGATCGCGGCGCTCAATCCGACGCCGGATTTCCGCTGGAGCGACGGCGCGGTGCTGGGCACGCTGCTCGCGGGCTCGTTCGCCATCGTCGTCCTGTTCCGCGACCGCGACTGGCATCCGGCGGGCGCGGTCGTCGCGGCTTTGTGCTTCGCCTTCGGCGCGGCGGCGGCCTGGCGCATCCAGCATGTCGGGCAGGTTCTGAGCCTCGGCTATTTCGCGATCACGCTGGCGCTGGTGGCGCGCGCGCTGGAGCGCGGCTCGCTGCTCTATGGCTTCGCGGCGGGCGTCTTCGCCGGCTTCATGGTTCTGGGGCGCGATCAGGTCGCGCTGATCGGCGTCTATGTGCTGGCCGGGCTCGTCATCGCCGCGATCGCGATGGCGCAGCGGCCATGGCGCGCGCTGAAGGGCAGCCTCCTCCCGCTGATCGCCGGCGGCGTCGGGGCCGTCCTCGTCGCGACCGTGCCGATCCTGCTGACGGCCTTCTTCGCAGGCGAGTCCAACCGGCCGGTCATCGACGTGATCGAGGCCGGCAAGGGCTCGCTGCATCCCGCCGCCCTGCTGACCGGCCTCTTCGCCAATCTCTACGGCGCGGCCGGGCCGCTCGACAATTTCTGGGGCGCGCCGAGCCCGGCCTGGGAGGCGCGCTTCGGCCCGCTCCAGCTCTATCTCGCCCGCAATATGAGCCAGCTCTATCTCGGCCTGGCCCCGATGCTGCTGATCCTAGGGCTCGGCATCCTGCGCGGCGCGCTGCTGCGCCGCGAGATCGTGGCGCTCAGCGTCGCCGCGCTGATCGTGCTCGTCTTCGCGCTCGGCCGCTACACGCCCGGATTCCGGCTGCTGTTTGAGTTGCCGGGCATCGCCTTCTACCGCCGCCCGGCCGACGCGCTCTTCATCCTCGGCGCGCTGCTGGCGCTGCTGGCGGGCTATCTCACCCATCTGGTGATGAGCGACGACGCGCCCGCAATGCGACGCTGGCACTGGCTCGCCCTGGCCATCGTGGTGCTCGGCGCGCTTGGACTGGCGCTCTGGCTCGCCTCGACGGTCGGCAGGCTCCATGTCGCCGCCCTGCCGCTGCTGACGGCGCTGCTCTGCGGCATCCTCAGCGCCGGCGCGCTCGTCGCCGCCCGGGGCCTGAGCCTGCAGGGCTCGCCGCGCGTCGCCGCCATCGTACTGGCCGCGATGCTGACGGTCGATCTCTCGGTCAACAATGGCCCCAGCGAATCCACCGCTTTGCCGGCGCAGATTTACGACGTGCTGCGCGCCGACAGCGCCAACGAGACCATCGCGCTTTTGAAGCGCGAGACCGACCGCACAAAGGCGCCCGACCGGCGCGACCGGATCGAACTCGCCGGCATCGACTTCCACTGGCCCAATGCCAGCCTCGTCCACGAACTCGACAACACGCTCGGCTACAATCCGCTCAGGCTTGGCCTCTACAGCAAGGCGACCGGGGCAGAAGACCATGTCGCTTTGCCAGATCAGCGCAAATTCTCCCCGCTGATGCCGGGCTACCGCTCGCTCCTCGCCGACATGCTGGGCCTGCGCTTCATCGCCACCGGCGTGCCCGCCGAGCAGATCGACAGGAGCCTGAAACCCGGCGACCTCGTCCAGATCGCCCGGACGAAAGACGCCTATGTCTACGAGAACCCGCGCGCTCTGCCGCGCGTGCTGCTGGTGACCAGCGCCGCTGGGGCCGATTTCGATGCGATCCTTTCAACCGGACAGTGGCCGCAGGGCTTCGACCCGCGCCAGACCGTGCTGCTCGACCGCGATCCGCCGCCGCTGCCGACAGGCCCGGCGCAACCGGGCTCCGTCAGCATCGCCGATTACGGCACGGCGGAGGTGACGCTGGCGGTGGACGCCCCGCGCGGCGGGCTCGTTGTGCTCAACGATGTCTGGCACCCCTGGTGGCAGGCCGAGATCGACCGCAAACCCGCCGAGTTGCTGCGGGCGAACGTGTTGTTCCGCGCCGTGATGGTCCCGCCGGGCCGTTCGACGGTTCGGTTCGTCTTCCGGCCGTTCGAGGGGCTTTATGCCGATATCGGCAGGCGGCTGAAGGCCGCGCGAGGTGCGCCGCCGGGTTGAGCGCTCCGGCGGGCCTGCCACATGACGCCCAAGCGCCTCCCCTGCTGACGACATTCACGCAGCGGTTGTAATCCTCCTGCCAGTTTCGGCCACGGGCGCGTGCGATTGACGCCGTCCCATCCGAGAGGCCTGCCATGACGACGACGCTCTCCGCCCCCGCCCCGATCACTGCCAAGGCGACGCGGCGCGAATGGCTCGGGCTGATCGCTATCGCCTTGCCCTGCATGATCTATTCGATGGATTTGACGGTTCTGAACCTCGCGGTGCCGACGCTGACGCGGGAGCTGAAGCCGAGCGCGAGCCAGTTGCTCTGGATCATCGACATCTACGGCTTCATGGTCGCGGCTTTCCTGATGACCATGGGCACGCTCGGAGACCGGATCGGCAGGCGCAAGCTCCTGATGACGGGAGCCGCCTTCTTCGGCCTCGCCTCGACGGTCGCCGCCTTCTCGACCAGCGCCGAGATGCTGATCGTGATGCGCGCCGTGCTGGGCATCGCCGGCGCGACGCTCGCCCCCTCCACGCTGTCGCTCATCACCGTGATGTTCGAGGACGAGAAGGAGCGCACCTTCGCCATCTCGATGTGGATCGCGAGCTTTTCCGTCGGCGCGATCATCGGGCCGATCGTCGGCGGCGTCCTGATCGAATACGCCTGGTGGGGCGCGGTCTTCCTGATCGCCGTGCCGCCGATGGCGTTGCTGCTGGTGATCGGGCCGCTGCTGCTGCCGGAATACAAGGCCCCGAACGCCGGCCGGATCGACCTCGCCAGCGCGCTGCTCTCGCTGAGCGCCGTGCTCGGGCTGATCTACGGCGTCAAGCGCTGGGCCGAGGCCGGGCTCGGCCTGGAAGCGATCGCCGCGATGGCGCTCGGCGCTGCCCTTGTCGTCGTCTTCGTCAGGCGGCAGGCAAGGCTGCCCGACCCGATGGTCGATCTGGCCATGTTCAGGATTCCCGCCTTCAGCGCGGCGCTGGCGATCAACCTCGCCGGCATCCTGTTCATGTTCGGCAGCTTCATTTTCCTCGCGCAGTATTTCCAGCTCGTCGCCGGCCTCTCGCCGCTGCAGGCAGGGCTGTGGTCGCTGCCTTCGGCCATCGCCTTCACCGCCGCTTCTTTCGTCACGCCGGCGCTGGTTGGGCGCTTCAAACCGGCGACGCTGATGATCGGCGGCATGCTTCTGTCGGCGGCGGGCTTCGTCTGGCTCGCGCTCGCGCCGGACCTGATCCAGATCGTTTTGGCCTCGGTGGTGTTCTCGATCGGCTTCACGCCGGTGATCACGCTGACGACCGGCATCGTCGTCGGCTCGGCTCCGCCCGAGCGCACGGGCGCGGCCTCGGCCATGTCGGAGACCGGCGCGGAACTGGGCGGCGCGCTCGGCGTCGCCATCCTCGGCAGCCTGGGCGCGGCGCTCTATCGCGCCGGCATGGCCGATGTCGCGCTACCGGGCGTTGCAGCGGCTACGCTGGAGCCGGCCCGCGCCACGCTCGGCGGCGCGCTCGCGGCTGCGGCCGGCCTTGCGCCCGAGCAGGCGGCGGCGCTGCTGGCGCAGGCGCGCGAGGCCTTCATGACGGGATTTCGCGCGGTGGCGGCGCTGTCGGTCCTCGGGATGGTCTTCTGCATCGCGATCACGCTGGGCGTGCTGCGCGATGCGAAGGCGAGTGGCGGGCATTGAAACAAGATTTCGTTCAGGCAAGCGCCGCCATCGCCGCGACCGGCTGCACCGGGAGCCCGGCCAGCACCCGCGCCAGGCCGTCCTTATCGACCACACCGTCGCGGATCGTCTCGTCGCGGTGGATGCCGCCGGCGATGAACAGGCTGTCGAAGCCCATCAGCCGCGCGCCGGCGAGATCGGTGCGGACCGCGTCGCCGATCACCAGCACCTTGGCCGGATCGACCGGGCGGCCGCCGCGCGCCGTCCGCGCCGCCTCCAGCGCGAGATCATAGGCCGGGCGATAGGGTTTTCCGGCCCAGGCGACGGAGCCGCCGAACTCCTCGTAGATCGCAGCCAGCGCGCCGGCGCAGGGCAGGAGCCGCTCGCCGACATGGACGACGAGATCGGGGTTGCCGCAGATCAACGGCACGCCGCGCGCAGCAAAGCGCTCCAGCAGCGGCCTGTACTGCTCCGGCGTCTCGGTGAAATAGTCGTTGAGTTCGGTCGCGACGACGAGATCGGCATCAGCCTCTTCGACCAGCACGACATCCGTTCCGGCGAAGATCGCCCGGTCGGCGCTCTCGCCGATATGAAAAACCTTGCGGTGATGGCTTTCGGCGATCAGCGCCCTGGTGACGTCGCCGGAGGTGACCATGGCGTCCCAGCAGCCGCGCGGCACGCGCTTTTCGTCGATCACCCCGGCGACCTGTTCGGAGGGACCCGGCGCATTGGAGAGCAGCACCACCGCTCCGCCCTTCTCGCGGAACGCCGTCAGCGCGGCGCAGGCCGGCTCCAGCGCCCACAGGCCGTCATGCACGACGCCCCAGACATCGCTGATCAGCACGTCGTAGCGGGCGAGCAAAGCGCCCGCCTCGGTCAGGATCGGAACGGTCATCAGTTGGCTTTCTTGGTCCGGTTTTTTTCGGCTTCCAGCGCGATACGCGCCTCGACCTCATCCCGGCGCGGCACGGGCGCGACCGCACCATAGCCCTGCGTCGAGAGCGCGGCTGCCACATTGGCGTAAGCGCCTGCCGCAAAAGCGTCGCCGGTGCGGATGTATTCCGCGAGGAAAGCCCCGTCATAGCAGTCGCCCGCGCCGGTCGCGTCGATGCAGTCGACCGCAATCGGAACCAGCCGCTCGCGCCGCCCCGACGTCGCCACCAGCGAGCCTTCATGGCCGAGCGTCAGCGCCACGACTTTTCCGCCCATGCGCAGATAGACGTCGGCGATGGCGTCTGGGTCTTCCAGCCCGGTCAGCAGCCTGGCGTCGTCCAGCCCCGGCAGCACGATGTCGGCCATGGCGCAGGCGGCGTGGACGATCGCCCGCGCCCGCGTCAGCGGCCATAGCTTGAGGCGTAGATTGGTGTCGTAGGCGGTCAGCACGCCGTTCTCGCGGGCGAGCGCGAAAGCCTCGAAGACGGCGTCCGCGGCGCTGGCGGAGATCGCCTGGCTGATGCCCGACGCCTGCACGATCCTGGCGGACGCGATCGCCGCGCGCGGCAGGTCGGCGGGGCCGTAGAGGCTCGCGGCCGAACCCGCCCGCAGGTAGGAAAACACATGGCCTGTCGGGCCGTGATCGACGAAATAGAGCCCGGTCGGCGCGCTGGGATGGGTTGAGACCAAGGCGTCGTCGACGCCCTCGCGCGCCCAGAGCTCGCGGATCGCGCGGCCGGCCATGTCGTCTCCGAGCGCCCCCGCATAGGCGGCGCGCGCGCCCTGACGCGCCGCCGCCACCGCGCAGTTGGAGGTGTCGCCGCCATGGCCGAACTGGAACGCGCCAGGGTCGGCCCGGGTCGCGTTGAACTCGCCCAGCGGCTCGCCGATGCAGAGCAGATCGATAGAAATTTCGGTCACGGGCCTTTTGCACCATCGCGGCGGCGGGAGGCCTTCCTAGACCATGCCATGCGTCCGGGGAAAGCGGCTTTGCTGCGACCCGGCGGCTACTCGGCGGCTACTCGGCGGCTTCCTGCACCGGCGGCAACGTCATCAGCCGCTCGGCGATCTGCGATATCTCCCCGCGGAGCGCGGTGTTGCCGTCGCTGCTGACGGAACCTCGCGCCTTGCGGGTCTGCGCCAGCTCGCGTTTGAGCTTGGTCCGCTCGGCCCGCATCCGGGCGAGATCGGCGCGCAGCGTCGCGACCTCGGCCAGGACATCCTCGATCCGGGGGGCATCGGTGACGAGCCCGGCCGCCTGCATTTCGAGCGCCTCGATCCGCGCATGTGCGAGATCGAGTGCGGTATTGGCAGAGCCGAGCCCGGCCCTGACCTCGGCGAGCGCCTGCTCGCGTGCGGTCAGGCGGTCGGAGAGTTCGTCGCGCTTGCCTTCCAGAACGAGGATTTGCGTGCGGCTCTCGACCAGATTGACGCGCAGCGCGTCGAGCTCGTAGCGCAGCCGCGACAATTCGGCCTCGCGTTCGGCCAGAAGCGCCTCGATGCGGCCCAGCGTCGCGCGTTCGTCGCCGAGTTCGGCGCTGCGCGCGGCAAGGTCGGCGCTGGTGCCGGTCAACGCGGCGCGGGTCTCCGTGAGCGACGCCTCCAGGCTGGCGATATCGGCTATGCGCCTGTCGAGCAGGCTTTGCGTCGCGGCATGGCCTGCGGCTTCCGCGGCGAGCGTCGCGCGCGTTGCCGCGAGGTCGTCGCGCGTCGCGGCGAGCTCGACCCTGAGCCCTGCGATATCGGCGTCGCGCGCGGCGAGATCGCCCTCAAGCCGCGCGATCCTCATGTCGCGCTGGCCGACCTCCTGCATCGCGCCGGCGCGGGCGGAAAAACCGCGCTCGACCTTCTGCTCCATCTCGCGCTCCCGCAGCGCCAGTTCGGCGCGCAGATGGTCGCGGTCGGCCGCGATCTCGGCCAGCGACAGCGGAAATGCGGCCTCGGCCCGCTTGCGCGCCAGCCGTTCGGCGCGACGCGCGAGCGAAGGCAGCGCCGCGAGCGCGAGCAGGCTGGCGCAGAGGAAGCCCAGCGTGACCAGCATGACGGCTTCGATCAAGGCATAGGGCTCCGTGGCGCCGAAAGTCGGCCGCGAAATCTTAGCGAAACCTTTGCCATGACGAAACAGTCATGGCCATAGCCGGAGAAACGCCTGCGCTCAGAAGGGGTTCCAGGTCGCCTGCGGCGTGAACTTCAGATAGCCGAGATTGATGCCCAGCCGCCAGCCGACGCCGGTCCGGATCGGCACCATCATTACGCCTTCGGCCGCCATCGCGGTAAAGCCGAAGCCGCCGATGAAATAGGCCGAGCCGTCGATGCCGACAAAGCGCTGATAGAGCGCGTCGACCGTGGGCAGGTTGTAGACCAGCACCATGGTGCGCGCGCCCTCCCCGCCGAAATCGAAGCCGACGGACGGCCCCTGCCAGAACACCTTGCGGTCGCCGGCATTGCGGGTGAACAGCGTGCCCTCGCCATAGCGCAGGCCGCCGACGAAGGCGCCCGACGCCTCCTGGCCGAGGATGTAGCCGTTCGGCTCGCCCCAGCGCCGCACCGCCTCCTCGACCGCGAGCGCGAGCCCGCGCGAGACATTGCCGAAGAACTGGTGGCCGGAGCCGACCAACTCGTTTTGGGAAAAGGAGCGCGGGTTCTCGTTGGCGGCGGCATACTGCGCCTGCGCCGAAACCGGCAGGCTGACGGCGCTCGCGGCCGCGAGCATCAGGCCACCGAGAAGGACATTGCGGCGGGTCTGTTTCATCGGGAAATCTCCGGGCGGAACGCCAGATCGGGTGAACAGGGCCGGACCGGCGCGGGACGATCCCACCGGGACGGGCGGAGCCTGCTGGAACCGGACAGCGCCCGGCTCGGCCCCGACTTCACGCATGACGCCAGATTCGAACGTCGCACGCCTGAACGCATCACTTCGGTAACCAATCTGATACCCGGCAAGTGTATCCAACCCGTGAAGATTCCGGCCTGGACGGGCCGATTGCTCACGATCGCAGAATGCGAGGATTTGCCGCGATGAAGGCTGCAGCATGGCGAAGCCGGGGTGGGATTGCGGTTGCGGGCCTGATGATGGCGGGGCTCGGCCACGCCGCGGCCGCCAAGACCGGGACCGCGCCGCAGCCGCTTCCGGCGACGATCGGCCTTCCCTTCGGCCTTCCCGAACTGCCGGCCCTTGGCGAGGCGATGCAGCGCGACCTGCGCTCGGGCCTCGCGCTGAACGGCTTCGACCCGGTCGCCTATCGCAGCGAGGGCCGCGCCACGCCTGGGCTGGCGCGTTTTGAACTGACCCATCGCGGCGTCACCTGGCGCTTCGTCTCGGCGGCCAACCGCGCGGCCTTCGGCGACGCACCGGATGTCTACGAACCTGCCTTCGCCGGATTCGATGGCCTGGGCGTCCTCGATGGCCGCGCGATCGAGAGCAATCCGACCCTGTTCGCCGTGGTCGGCCAAAGGCTCGTGCTGTTCCGCACGCCGGAGAACCGCCGGGACTTCATCGCAAGAAGCGCAGCAATGGCGCAGGCGGACGCCCGCTGGCGCGAGGTCTACGAGACGATCGCGCGCTGAGCCTGCTCCGGCAGCGCCGCGAGCGCGCGCCGCGCCATGACGAGGCTGCCGGCCGCGACGAAGGGCGGATTGCGGAACTGCCGTTCGATGCAGCCATAGCGCGGCACGGCCCCGTCCAGCGTCAGCACGACGCCGCCGGCCGCCTGCAGGATCGCATCGCCCGCCGCAATGTCCCATTCCATGGTCTGGCCGCCACGCACATGCAGGTCCGCCTCGCCCGACGCGATCAGCCCGAACTTCACCGCAGACGAGACCGGACGTCGCTCGCGCGCGCCAGTCGCGGTGGTCAGCCCATCGCTCAACGCATCGCCATGGAAGCGGCTGACCAGCGCCACCGGACCCTCGGCCGGCTCGGCGCGGACGCTGATCGGCGCGGCTTCGCCGAGCAACGCGCCCGACTGGTCGAGACGCTGGGCGAAGGCGTGCGCGCCGCCATACCAGAGCCGGCCGATCTGCGGAGCCGCGATCGCGCCGGCGACCGGGCGGCCGCCGCTGACGATCGCGATCGCGACGCAATAGCTCTCGCCATCGGCCAGAAACTCGCGCGTGCCGTCGAGCGGATCGAGCAGGATGAAGACCGGGCCGGGCGCGACGGCCTCCGCGCTCTCCTCGCTGATGACGGGAAAATCCGGCAGGAGCCGCGCCAGCGCAGCCTTGGCGGCGGCGTCGGCCGCCAGATCCGCCGAGCAGACCGGCGAGCCGTCCGCCTTCAGCTTCACATCGCGCGCGAGCCGCATGGAGAGCAGCACGGCGGCGCTGATCCGCGCGGCCTCGGCGAGTCGGCGGGCCAGTGCGTCGCGGTCGGCAAGGCGAGGATCGTCGGCGCCGATCATGACGCGCGCGCCGGCCATGATTGGCGCAGGCTGTGAAACAGGGTTAACCACATGCAAACCAAGCTGGCGCCATATCGTCATCAGACGATCTCCCGGACACCGGGAGCGCCCTTACCGCCGATCCAGGACGCAAAGCCATGACCGCCATCTCGCTCGAGCCGCTCGACCTGGCCGCGCTTCTCTGCAGCCGCGTCTGTCATGATGTGATCAGCCCGGTCGGCGCCATTGTCAACGCGCTCGAGGTGCTCGAGGAGGACGACCCCTCGATGCGCGACTTCGCGCTCGACCTGATCAAGAAGAGCGCGCGCAACGCCTCGGCCCGGCTCCAGTTCGCCCGTCTCGCCTTCGGGGCGGCGGGGTCGGCCGGCGCGATGATCGATCTCGGCGACGCCGGAAACGTCGCCAACGGCTTCCTCAACGACGAAAAGCTCTCGCTCGACTGGGAAGCGCCGCGCGCATTGCTGCCGAAAAACCAGGTCAAGCTGCTGCTCAACCTGCTGATCCTGGCGACGCATGCCGTGCCGCGCGGCGGCAAACTCGTCTCGCGCGCCACCGTCGATGGCGAGCAGGGCAGCTTCGTGATCACCGCGACGGGCTCGCATGCGCGCATTCCCGCCCATGTCGAGGATTTGCTGGCTGGCGAATCCGACACCGGCGCGATCGACGCCCATGCCGTCCAGCCGGTCTATACCGGCATGGTGGCGCGCGCCGCCGGCATGGCGATCTCCTTCGCGATCGAGGCCGACACGGTGACGATCCGGGCGCAGAAGGCGGACTGAGCCGGAAGTCCGCCGCAGGCGCGCAAATGCTTGCGCTTTCGCGCCGATCTCAACCGATCATAAACCCTTCTGCTGCTTAGATCGTCGCAGCATTGTTGCGTGGGTGATGGTCTCCGGCATGGACGATTTGCTGCAAGAGTTCCTGAGCGAGACCGGGGAGAACCTCGACACGGTCGATCGCGAACTCGTCCGCTTCGAGCAGGACCCCAACGACCGCGAGATCCTGCGCAACATTTTCCGCCTCGTCCACACAGTCAAGGGCACGTGCGGCTTCATCGGCCTGCCCCGACTCGAGGCCCTGACCCACGCCGCCGAATCCGTCATCGGCCAGTTCCGCGACGGAGCCTCCGTCAACGCCATCGCGGTCACCGCCATTCTGGAGACGATCGACCGGGTCAAGGACATCCTGGCCGAGCTCGCCGAGAAGGGCGCGGAGCCCGCCGGCAACGACGAGGCCCTGATCGCCGAACTCCGGGCGCTCGCCGAGCAGGCGAAAGCGGAACTGGCGCTGTCGGCCCCTCTGGAGGACGATCAGGCCGATCCGGTGGCGGCCTATCTCGCCCGCCATGGCGCGACCATGACGGAGGACGGGCTGGATCTGGTCTTCCGCAGTGCGCCCGGCCCGCAGCGCGGCGCCGATGGCCGCGTCGCGATTCCCGTCCCGGCTCTCGACATGAAGGCCGGTGACACGTCCTCGGCGGTAACGGCCGAGGACGGCGCGCCCCGCGAAATCCGCGCCAGCGGCCCCGCCACCCTGCGCGTCAACGTCGACACCATCGAGCACCTGATGACGATGGTCTCGGAACTCGTGCTGACGCGCAACCAGCTGCTCGAGATCGCGCGCAAGCAGGACGATGCCGGGCTGAAGGCGCCGCTGCAGCGGCTCTCCCTGATCACCGCCGAACTGCAGGACGGGGTCATGAAGACCCGGATGCAGCCGATCGGCAACGCCTGGTCGAAACTGCCACGCATCGTGCGCGACCTGAGCGCCGAACTCGGCAAGCGCATCGAACTGGTGATGGACGGCGCCGACACCGAGCTCGACCGCCAGATTCTCGACCTGATCAAGGACCCGCTCGTCCACATGGTCCGCAACTGCGCCGACCATGCCATCGAGACGCCCGAGGAGCGCCGGGCCGCCGGCAAGGTCGAACACGGCACCGTCCGGGTCGCCGCGTTCCACGAGGGCGGCTCGGTCACCATCTCTGTCGCCGACGACGGCCGCGGACTCGATCTGCCCCGCATCCGCCGCAAGGCTCTGCAGCGCGGTCTCGCGACCGAGAGCGAACTGGAGCGCATGAGCGACGCCGCGATCGGCAACTTCATCTTCCATCCCGGCTTCTCCACCACCGAGCACATCACCGCCATATCCGGGCGCGGCGTCGGCATGGACGTCGTCAAGGCCAATGTCGACCAGATCGGCGGGCGCATCGACGTCGCCAGCGTTCCAGGACAGGGCGCGACGCTGACGATCAAGATTCCGCTGACGCTGGCGATCGTGTCGGCGCTGATCGTCGCTGTCGGCGAGCAGCGCTTCGCCATCCCGCAGATCGTCGTGCGCGAACTCGTGCGGGTGAAGCCCGGCGCCGACCACCGCGTCGAGCAGATCAACGGCGCGCCCGTGCTGCGGCTGCGCGAGCGGCTGCTGCCGATCATCTCTTTGGCCGCTTTGATGGGCGGGCCGCCCGCCACCATGGCCGATGGCTTCATCGTGGTCGCCCAGATCGGCGACCGCCAGTTCGGCATCCTCGTCGACAGCGTCTTCCACACCGAGGAGATCGTTGTGAAGCCGATGTCGACCAAACTTCGCCACATCCCGATCTTCTCCGGCAACACCATCCTGGGCGACGGCGCGGTCGTCCTGATCGTCGATCCCAACGGCGTCGCGCGCCAGGTCGGCGCGGCGGGTTCCAGCGATGCGCTGCGCGGCGAAACGCAGCCGGGCCCGGGCGCCTCGCCCGCCGGCGAGCGCACCACCATGCTGGTCTTCCGCGCCGGCCCCGACAGCCTGAAGGCGGTTCCGCTCTCCCTCGTCACAAGGCTCGAGGAGATCGACGCCGCAGAGTTCCAGGCGGGCAGCGGCCGCATTCTCCTCCACTACCGCAACCGCCTGATGCCGGTCGTCCCCGTCGGCGAGGCGCAAATCCGGGCCGAAGGCCTGCAGCCCCTCGTCATCATCTCGGAAGGCGACCTCACCATGGGGCTTGCGGTCGATGCGATCGTCGACATCGTCGAGGAAGCGCTCGACGTCGAGTTGCAATCGACCCTGGACCGCAGCGTCATCGGCTCGGCCATGATCCGCGGCCGCGCCACCGAGATCATCGATCTGGCGCATTACCTGCCGCTGGGCGATCCGAACTGGCTGCATGGCCGCCGCGGCGAGGCCGAGATCGCGACGCCGGCTCAGGTCCTGCTGATCGAGCCCTCCGACTTCCTGCGCGAGATGCTGAGTCCGGTGCTGAAGGCGTCGGGCCAACGCGTCGCGCTCGCCGCCGATTTCGAGGCCGCGCGCCGGCACATCGCGGCCAGCGCGATCAGCACCGTGCTGATCGACCTCGATCGCGACCCCGAGGCGGCCTTCGCCTTCGCGCAGGCGCTGCGCGCGGGCGAGGGTGGCGCGCAGATGCGGATTCTCGGCACCACGACGATGACGACGCCTGATCTGCATGTCCGGGCGGCCCATGCGAGGCTGGACGAGATCGTCGCGAAATTCGACCGGCGCGCGCTCTTGAACGAACTGGCCGAGCGCCGCGTCAGCATGAGGCAGGCGGCATGACCATGCTCGACACAGATCATCGCGCAACGGCCGCATCCGCGGCCGGCTTCGGCGATTCGCTCGACTACGTGACCGTCACCGTCGGCGAGCAGATCCTCGGCCTGCCCATCGGCCGCGTCCACGACGTCTTCATCGCCACGCGGATCACCCCTGTGCCGAGTGCGCCGGATGTGATCGTCGGCCTCCTCAACCTGCGCGGCCGGGTCGTGACCGCAATCTGCATGCGTAAGCGCCTCGGCCGCTTCGTCGATCTGACGAACCATTGCAACGAGAAATGCGAACTCGTCGCGGTCGGCATCGATCTTGGCGGCGAGGCCTATGCGCTGATCGTCGATGCCGTCGGCGAGGTGATGCGGCTCGACCAGTCGACCTTGGAACCCGTTCCCGTCCACCTCGACCGGAGCTGGGCGGCGCTCGCCGCCGGCGTCCACCGGCTTGACGACCGGCTGCTCGTCGTCCTCGACGTCGACGCCGTCCTGAAAATCGACCTTCCCGCGGCGGCCTGACGCCGCCTTCGGCCGTTCTGGAGAATGATCATGAAATACTGTCTCGTCGTCGACGACTCCGCGGTGATCCGCAAGGTCGCCCGCCGCATTCTCGAGGGGCTCCAGTTCCGCATCGCCGAGGCCGAGGACGGCGCGCGCGCCATCGACGCCTGCAAGGGCGAGATGCCCGATGCCGTGCTGCTGGACTGGAACATGCCGATCATGGACGGCTATGATTTCCTCCGCACCCTGCGCCAGATGCCGGGCGGCAAGCGGCCCAAGGTCGTGTTCTGCACCACCGAGAACGACATCGCCCATATCGCGCGCGCCATGCACGCCGGCGCCGACGAATACATCATGAAGCCGTTCGACAAGGAGATCGTGGCCTCCAAATTCCATCAGGTCGGGCTGCTCTGAACCGACCTGGCGGCGGCCCGGGCCGTCGCCCGACCGTCCGGCGCGATACGCCAGGCGCTGCCTGCCCGCCCTAGCCTGTCCTCCGGATGAGCAACGCATGATCAGCCCTTCATCTGCCTACGGCGCGCCGGCGCAGCGACCCAGGACGGTCGTGATCGCCGACGATTCCGTCGTGGTGCGCGGGCTGTTCGCGCGCTGGCTCGGCGAGAGCGGGCAGTTCCACGTCGTCGCTGTCGCCGGTGACGGCGAGACGGCGGTCGCCCATGCCGGGCGCTTCCAGCCCGACGTCATGGTGCTCGATCTCGACATGCCCGGCGTCGATGGCGCGGCCGCCCTGCCGCAAATCCTGAAGGAGAGCCCGCGCACCGGCGTGCTGCTCGCCACGACGCTGACCGAGCGAAACGCCCGGATCGCGCTGGAATGCATGACCAAGGGCGCGATGGACGTGCTGTCCAAGCCCGACAGCCGCAGCGGCCTGACGCTCTCGCTCGATTTCCGCAGCGAGTTCCTGCTCAAGCTCGGCAACATCGCCCAGACGCCGGTGAGGCCGGGCTCGCTGCCGCTGGAGGTCGATCTCGACTTCCCCACAACTGGCCCGGTCAATCTCAGGCCGCTGGTCACGGTGATGCCGCGCTATCTCATGATCGGCGCATCGACCGGCGGGCCGCGCGCCGTCACCAGGGTGCTGGGCGACATCGGCGACGCGCTGCAGGACCTTACCACGCTGATCGTGCAGCATATGCCGCCGGTCTTCACCGCCTCCTTCGCCGAGCAGGTCGCGGCGCAGATCGGCGTGCCGACGCGCGAGCCCTATGATGGCGAGCGACTCTCGCGCGGCACGATCTACGTCGCGCCCGGCGGCCGCCATCTCGGCATCGAGCGCAAGCTCGGACACATCGTCGCCAGCATTTCCGACGCGCCGCCGGTGCGCTTCTGTCGGCCGGCGGTCGATGTGCTGTTCACCGAGGCGGCGCGCCATCTCGGACCGGCCGCGCTCGGCCTGGTGCTGACCGGCATGGGCAGCGACGGCACCGAAGGCGCCGGCGCGCTGCGCCGCGCCGGTGCGGCCGTGATCGCGCAGGACGAGCTCTCCAGCACGATCTGGGGCATGCCGGGCTCGGTCGTGCGGGCCCGTCATGCCAGCGCGGTGATCCCGCTCGAGGCGATCGGTCCCGCCATCCGGAGCCTGCTCCGCGAGGGCCTGCCGCGATGACGGAGGCCGATTTCGATTTCCTGCGCGCTCTTCTGCACCAGCGCTCCGGGCTCTCGCTCAGCGAGGAGAAGCGCTATCTCGCCGAGAGCCGGCTCGGCATCCTGTGCCGGCGCGGCGGCATCGAGGGCTTGAGCGCGCTGGTCCAGAAGCTGCGCTACCGGACCGATCCCGCGCTGGAGAACGCCGTCGTCGAGGCGATGACGACCAACGAGACGCTGTTCTTCCGCGACCGCTCGCCCTTCGACCTGTTCCGCGACGTGATCCTGCCCGAGAAGCTCGCCGCCAACGCCGTCAGCCGCTCCTTGCGGATCTGGTGCGCGGCGGTCTCGACCGGCCAGGAGGCCTACTCGCTGGCGATGATTCTGGACGAGGCGGCGCATCGTCTCGCCGGCTGGCGCGTCGAAATCCTCGGCACCGACATCTCGACAGAGGTTCTCGCGCGGGCGCGGCAGGGCGTCTACAGCCAGTTCGAGGTCCAGCGCGGCCTGCCGATCCAGATGCTGCTGCGCTATTTCAGGCAGGATGGCGACAAATGGCAGGTCGACGAGCGCATCCGCGCCATGGTCGATCTCAAGCCGCATAACCTGCTCGAAGCCAACGCCCATTTCGGCCAGTTCGACGTGATCTTCTGCCGCAACGTGCTGATCTATTTCGACGTCGCGACCAAGGCGAAGGTCATGGCGGCGCTGGCGCAGCGTCTGACGCGGGACGGCGCCTTCGTGCTGGGCGCGGCCGAGACCGTGATCGGCATCACCACCACGATCGTCCCCGACAGGGATCATCGCGGGCTCTACCGCGAGAGCAACTCCGCGAAGGCCCAGACATCGAGCATCGGCCTGCCCTTCGACCGCACACGCTCGCTGGCGGCGGCCGCCGGGCGACGCGGCTGAGACTTCGCCCTCGCGCGCGCGCATCCCCGTAGAACCCATCCGCCCAAACAAAAACCCCGCCTCGCGGCGGGGTCCCCGTCAGCCTGTCGTTTACATCCGACGATCAGGCCTCAAATTCTATGCCGGTCGATGATGACCGCTTCGTGACGCGCCCGCGCCAGCCTTCAGGCCGGGATGCGCTGGTCCACCTCGCTCGGCTCGCGCAGCACATAGCCGCGGCCCCAGACCGTCTCGATGTAGTTCTTGCCGTCCGACGCATTGGCCAGCTTCTTGCGGAGCTTGCAGATGAACACGTCGATGATCTTGAGCTCGGGCTCGTCCATGCCGCCATAGAGATGGTTGAGGAACATCTCCTTGGTCAGCGTCGTGCCCTTGCGGAGCGAAAGCAGCTCCAGCATCTGGTATTCCTTGCCGGTGAGGTGGACGCGGGCGGCGTCGACTTCCACGGTCTTGGTGTCGAGATTGACGACGAGGTCGCCCGTGGTGATGACCGACTGGGCATGGCCCTTGGAGCGGCGCACGATGGCGTGGATGCGGGCGACGAGCTCGTCCTTGTGGAACGGCTTGGTCAGGTAGTCGTCGGCGCCGAAGCCCAGCCCCTTGACCTTGTCCTCGATGCCGGCGAGCCCCGACAGGATCAGGATCGGCGTCTTGACCTTGGCCACCCGAAGCGAGCGCAAAACCTCGTAGCCCGACATGTCGGGCAGGTTCAGATCGAGCAGAATGATGTCGTAATCGTAGAGCTTGCCGAGATCCACGCCTTCTTCGCCGAGATCCGTCGTGTAGACGTTGAAGCTCTCGGACTTGAGCATGAGCTCGATCGATTGAGCGGTTGCGCTATCGTCCTCGATCAGCAGAACCCGCATGTCACGTCCCCAATTCAGCCCCGAGGCAAGCTGCCCGCGCTTATCGTCCGAACCCCCGCGGCTCAGGACGACGACGTGCTTACCCGATGAAACGCCACGCGACACGCTACGGAGAAATGGTTAACAAACCGTGATTCCCGTATGCAAGCGCTTCATGGGAGCAGCGGTAAGATCCTTGCCGAGGTGAGTCGAAATTGACACGGATCGAAACGTCCACTTCCGCGAAATCGCCTTTCGCGGAGGCCGGCTTCGAGGAACAGGGCGAAATACGACCCGCGCCGCGCAGCAGCCTCGAAACACAGTGTTAATCAGACGAGTAAACGAAAGGTTTACGGCCACACTTATGAACAGCCCCCCGCGCGGCAAGGACAGGCTCTCGGCGCTCGCAGCCGCCATCGACGGGCTGGACGGGCTGACCATCTATGGCCGCGTCACCGGCGTGCGCGGATTGCTGGTCGAGATTTCGGGGCCGATCGGCGCGATGAGCCTGGGCGGGCGTCTCGAGATCGACATCGGCCACGGCGCGCGCGTGCCCTGCGAGGTGATCGGCTTTTCCGGCGAGAAGGCGCTGGTCATGCCCTATGGCGGGCTCGACGGCGTGCGCCGGGGCTGCCCCGCCTATATCGACAAGGCCCAGCCCGGCGTCCGTCCCACCATGGCCTGGCTCGGCCGCGTCGTCGATGCGCTCGGCCGCCCGGTCGATGGCGGTTCGGCCCTGCCGGAAGGCGAGCAGCTTTTCCCCTATCGCGCCGACCCGCCGCCGGCCCATGCGCGCCGCCGCGTCGGCCCCCCGCTGGATCTCGGCGTGCGCGGCCTCAACGCATTCCTCACCTGCTGCCTCGGCCAGCGCATGGGCATTTTCGCCGGCTCCGGCGTCGGCAAATCGGTGCTGCTCTCCATGCTGGCGCGCTACGCCAGGGCCGACGTCAACATCATCGGGCTGGTCGGCGAGCGCGGCCGCGAGGTGCAGGAGTTCCTGCAGGACGATCTCGGCCCGAGCGGCCTTGCACGCTCGGTCGTCGTCGTGGCGACCTCCGACGAGCCGGCGCTGATGCGCAAGCAGGCCGCCCTGACGACGCTGGCGCTGGCCGAATACTTCCGCGACCAGGGGCTGCAGGTGATGTGCCTGATGGATTCGGTGACGCGCTTCGCCATGGCGATGCGCGAGATCGGGCTCGCCGCCGGCGAGCCGCCGACGACCAAGGGCTACACTCCGACCGTCTTCGCCGAATTGCCGCGCCTGCTGGAGCGCGCCGGGCCCGGCATCGGAGACGGCGCGATCACCGGGCTCTTCACCGTGCTGGTCGATGGCGGCGACCATGACGAGCCGGTGGCCGACGCCGTGCGCGGCATCCTCGACGGCCATATCGTGATGGAGCGCTCCATCGCCGAGCGCGGCCGCTATCCCGCGATCAACATCCTGAAATCGGTCTCGCGCACCATGCCGAAAGCCTGCGACCCGGCCTTCTATCCGGTCGTCCAGAAGGCGCGTGCGACGCTCGCGACCTATGCCGACATGGAGGAATTGATTCGTCTCGGCGCCTACCGGCAGGGGGCGTCGGCGGAGGTCGACGAGGCGATCCGCCTGAACCCGGCGCTGGAGGGCTTTCTCAAGCAGGCCAAGGACGAGGCGACCTCGCTGCCCGAGAGCTATCAGCGGCTGGCGGCGATCATGGCGAGCTAGAGACGCCGGACCAGAAAAGCCAGCGCCACGAAAGACAGAATCTGCAGCACGGCCGAGCCGATCAGCGTGAAGTCCGTGCCAGCCCGCTCGATGCCGGCTGCGTATAGCAGCGGCGCGGCGGCGAAGATCAGGTTCTGCGGCACGGTCAGCCGCCCCGACATCACCGCATAGCCGCGCTGGCCGAAGAGCAGCAGCGGCAGCGTCGCGCGCGCGATCGAGAGCACGCCGGCTCCCGCCGAGTAGAGCAGCACGAAGGCCGTGCTGACCAGCCCCGAACCATGCGCGAGTAGCTGCAGCAGGCAGGCGGCGGCCCCGAGCATCAGGGCGTAGAGGCTCAGCCGCTCCAGCCTGACCCGGTCGCCGGCGACGACCTCGATCAGGCGCGCTGCGATCGTCGCCGGCCCGGTCAGGCTCGCGATCGCGACCGCCGGGGCGAGCGGCAGTCCCGAAGCCTCGAACAGCCCGATGAAATGCAGCGGCAGGCCCCAGGAGACCAGCCCGCTCAGGCAAAAGCAGGTCGCCAGCAGCACGAAGGCGGCGCGGCGCTGCGCCTCCGGCACCCGGCCGTTCAGCCTCAGCGCGGCGGCTGCGTCCTGCGCCTGCGGCAGCGGCCTGCGATGGCGCGGAATGGCGAGATGGATCGGCAGCGCGACAAAGACATGCATTGCCGCGAGCACGAGGCAGGCGCCGCGCCAGCCCAGCCAGTCCGACAGGCCCGCCGCCAGCGGCCAGAACAGGCTGGCCGAGAGCCCGGTCACCAGCATCATCACGCCGATCACCCGGCGCGCGCGCTCGTCCATGATCTGCGCGACGGTGACGCTGCCCATATTGGCCAGCGCCATGGCGTGGCCGACGCCGATGACGCACCACGCGGCGAGATAGCTGACAGGCCCCTGCGCGGCGGCAAGACAGATGAACCCCGCCCCGCAGATCGCCGCGCCCAGACTCATCAGCCCGCGCGTGCCGTGGCGCTCGGCATGGCGGCCGAGCGCAGGCGCCAGCATCGCGCCGATGACGAGCAGCACGGTGATGCCGCCGAAGACGATCTGGATCGAGAGACCGAGGTCGCGGGCGAGATAGGCCGCCAGCACCGAGGGCGTCCAGTAGTTCGCGCCCCAGCCGATCAGGCGCGTCAGCGACAGGCCGGCGATCAGCCGGGCATGCTCGGGCAGGGGTCGCAGGGCGGGCAAGGCGGCAAGGTCCGGGGCGTGTCCGCCGCGTCGGCGGCGGGACGAACTGAGGCATCCAAGCTAGCAGCTTTCCTGGCAGCCCGGCATGACGGGCGACGCCGGCTCCTCATGCGCGAAAAGCAGCCATTTCCGGTAAGGAACGGTCAACCTCCTTGCGCCATGGTGTTTTTTGTCTCGCGGAAGAAAGTTCGGCGGCATGTCGAGGGGTCGGCATGGCGCCAGTGCGTAACCAGGAGTTGGACACGACATGAAGTCGCGAGAGACCCTTTTGCGTCTCAAACGCTTCCAGGTCGACGAAAAGCGTCGCCGGGTAAGCCAGATCGAGATGATGATCGCCGAGTTTCACCGCATGGCGACCGATCTGGATCGCGAGATCCAGAGCGAGGAGACCCGCGCCGGGATCTCGGACCCCGGCCATTTCGCCTATCCGACCTATGCCAAGGCCGCGCTCGCGCGCCGTGACAACCTGCGCCAGTCCGCCGACAACCTGAAAGGCCAGCTCGACGAGGCCAAGGCCGAGCTTCAGGAAGCCTTCGAGGACATGAAGAAGGTCGAGATCCTCGACGACCGCGAACGCGCCTCCGAGCGCGCGACTGAGGCCGCCCGCGACCAGGCGATGATGGATTCGATCGGCCTGCGGGCGCGCGCCAGCGTCTGAGGCTGTCAGGACGCTGCGATGACGGGATGATGCGGCACGCAATCGCGCCGCATCTGCCCCGAGAGCCGCGGATCGTCATCGACCTCGATGCCGCGCCTGAACACGCTGAAGCCCGAGCGCTGGTAGAATTCCGGCGCGCTTTGGTGGTCGAGCGTGCAGGTATGCACCCAGAAGCGCGCGATCGGCCGCGCCCACGCCAGCGCCAGCGCGCGGTTCATCAGCCAGCGGCCCGCGCCCCTGCCGACGACGCTCCCATCGAGCCCGAAGAAGGCGAGTTCGCCCTCGCCCTCGACCCGGAAATCGAGCTCGAGCAGCCCGACATCGCGGCCGCCATGCCTGACTGCGAAGAACGCGATCGCCTCGTCGCCCAGCAACGCCTCGATCTCGGCCAGAGGCTTCACCAGCCGGCTGAACCACATCCAGCGCTCTCCGAGCATGCGGTAGATCGCGAGATAGCGCGCGGCGTCGCGCCGGCCGATCGGCTCCAGCGCGAAACCCTCCGTGCCGGGCGGATCGGGCCTGACCGGCGGCGCTGCGAACATTTCTAGCGAGGTCACGATCGCGGCTATTTTGCCCGGCGGCAGATCCGTGGTTCCGCTCAGGCTGATGGTCAGGGTCTCGGGCATGGCTGGCTTCTTCGACGGATGTGGCGAACGGACGACGCATCGCCGCGAACCTGACACGATCCCGGCGGACACATCATCGCGCCATCCCGTGCCGGGCCGCAATCGCGGGCGGGCGGATATGGTGCAGCGACGGGCGCTCTCCGCAGCTTGCTCTCCTCCGCGCCCGCTGGCACAGAGGAGAGGTTCGCCGGCCGCGCTTTTGCCGCATGCATAGCCAGCTTCGGACGCATAGCCTCAAGCCCTGCCAGCCCGCCGGTCCCATGAAAAAATATCTCGACTATCTCTGGCCGCTGATCGGGCTCGTCGCGGTCGTCTGGTCGGTCGATCTGCTCTGGGACAAGCTGAAGGCGGAAGCCCTGACGAACGAGGCCGTCGCCGCGCAACTCGAACAGGCGGGCCTCTGGGAGAGCTTCAGGATCGTCGCCTCGGGCATCGGCCAGAAGATCGCGGTCATCCCGGCGGACGCCTTTTTCCATGCCGGGCTGGCGACCCTCGTCGCCTATGCCGCGCTCGCCTGGTATGACCGCATCGCCCTGCTGCATCTGCACCGCGAGAAGGGCATCTCCTGGCTCTACATCTCGCTCTGCTCGTTCGTCACCTACGCGCTGTCGCACAATATCGGCGCTTCGGTCTTTTCGGGCGGAATGGTCCGCTATCGCGCCTATCACGCGAAAGGCCTCACCGCCGCCGAGATCGCGGTGCTGGTCGCGCTATGCTCGTTCACCTTCGCCTTCGGGACGATCCTGCTGATGGGCCTCGTCCTGGTGATCGAGCCGGAGATCCTGCGGCCGCTGGCGCGGCTCTCGTCGAAATTCGCGATTGGCGATGGCGCCGCCACGCTGATCGGCTACGGCATGCTCGGCTTCTGCGCGCTCTACACGATCGGCGCCTGGCTCAAATTCAGGCCGCTCAGGATCGGCACGTTCGAACTGATCTATCCGCGCCTGCCGATCGTCGCCCGGCAGTATCTCGCCGCGCCGCTCGAACTCGCAGGCGCGGCCGGCATCATCTATTTCGCCCTGCCCGACCAGGGCAATCCGGGCTTCCTGATCGTACTGGGCGCGTTCCTGCTCTCTTTCTCGGCCGGGCTCCTGAGCCAGGTGCCGGGCGGCGTCGGTGTGATGGAGGCGGTCTTTCTCGCCGTGATGCCGGGTGTGCCGGCCCCTGCCGTTTTTGCTGCGCTGCTGGTCTGGCGGATGTTCTACCTCATCATCCCGCTGGTGGTTTCGCTGCCGATCGTGCTGCTGTTCGAGCGCAGGCAACTGCGACAGACCGCGCGGGCGGCGGCCGTCGCACAGGCTCAGGAGAAGGCGAAGACGGTCGAGCTTCCTCTCGTCTGACCACGTTCAGCGCGATCTGAGCGCCAGCGCGGCGGCCGCGAACATCAGAAGCGCGCCCAGCCCCTCCGCCCAGCCGAAGGGCTCGTCCAGCACGACGATGCCGGCGCTGACGGCGATGACCGGACTGACGAAGGCATAGAGACCGGCGCGAAACGCGCCCCAGTCGCGCAGCAGCCTGAGATAGATGGTGAAGCCCATCAGCGAGCCGCCGACCACCAGCGTCAGCAGCGCCGGCCAGACCGGCCATGTCCCGAGCGCGCGCAGATCGGCCAGGCCGACCGGCTCGAGCGCCAGCGAGATGACGGTGAGGCCTGCCGCGCCGATCACCGTCTGCCATCCCGCCAGCGTCAGCGTCGGCATGGCCGGCGCGATCTTGCGGGTCAGCACCGCGCCGAGGCAGTAGAGCAGCGTGCCGAAGGCGACCGAGGCCAGCCCCCAGATCTCCAGCGGATTGCCCGCCGCCGCGGCCGCGCCGGCGCTCAGCCGCGTCGCGAACAGGAAGCTTAAGCCCACAGCGCCAAGGCCGATCGCCAGCACGCGCCGGCCGCTGATGCCGTGGCCCTCGATGACGCGGCTCGCCAGCAGCGACCAGACCGGGATCGTCGCGAGATTGACGACGGCCGCCAGCCCGCTCGGCGCCTGCGCCGTGCCCCAGAACAGGAAGGCGTAATTGCCGGTGTTGACCAGCAGCGCCGTTCCCAGCAACCGCCAGCGTGCGCCGGTCGGAACCTTGAGCATGTCGCGCCCGGCCCAGAGGAGCATCAAAGCGCCGGCGATCCAGAACCGCACAGCCGCCAGGAAGATCGGCGGCACATGCTCCGAGGCGATCTTCACCGGCAGGAAGGTCAGGCCCCAGACCAGGCACATGATCGCGAAGAAGACGGCGTTGCGGGACATGGGGCGGGCTTAGCGGCTTGTGTGGCGCGCGGCCAATGCGGCGGCGGCATGTCGCCATGGGCCGCTTGCAGGGCGTGGGCGGCGGCACGAACGTCGACCTTGTCAGAACTTAGCATTTTCGCTAAGTTAAGGAATGTGGTCGGTCGTCTATGTCAAGGCTGCGATCGAGGAACGGGCGGCGCTACCGCCGGACATGCGAGCCCGTCTTGGTCGCATGATCGACGTCATTGAAACGTCCGGTCTGCAGCATCTTCCGCGCGATTGGGTCCGCTCGCTGGGCGATAAATTGTGGGAGCTGCGGCTGACCGGCCGGGACGGCATCGCCCGCGCGATCTATCTGACTGCCGCCGGCGAGCGCGTCGTCATTGTCAGGATTTTCGTCAAGAAGACCCAGAAGACGCCCCGGCGCGAACTGGAACTAGCCCGCGAGCGGGCGAAGGAGATCCCATGATCAACCATCGCGACATACACGCCGCCGACATGGCGAACGATCCGGCCTATCGCGAAGCCTATGAGGCACTCGGACCTGAATTCGCGCTCGCCAGCGCTCTGGTGGAGGCGCGTTCGCGCGCAAAGCTGACACAGGCCGAGCTCGCCAGCCGGATGGGGACAACCGAAAGCGCCATCAGCCGCCTCGAAAGCGGACGCGCCAAGCCATCGACCCGCACGCTGGAGCGTTATGCCGACGCGACCGGCCATCGGCTGAGCATCCGGCTTGAGCCGGTTTAAAGGCCGCAGCCACGGGCGGCGAGGTGATGCAAATGGATGTAAGGGTGATCCGCAGCGAGGACGACTACGATTGGGCGATGAGCGCGATCGAGCCGTATTTCGAGAACCAACCCGACCCGGGCACACCCGAGGCCGAGCGCTTCGCTATGCTCGCTGCCCTTTTGAAAGTCTACGAGGACAGGTTTTATCCGATCGACGCTCCGGAACCACCTCGCTGCTGAGGTAGCCGGGTAACGCTGCGCCAAAACCTCACACGCTCCCGACCGTCTTCAGCCTCACCCGCGGATGGATTTCCGCCTGCGACAGCACCGGCGTCTCGCGGCGGAAGCGCTCGATGATCTGGCGCACGAAAGGCCGCGCCAGGCCCGAGGTGACCAGCGCCGGCATCTCGCCGATGCGCGCGGCGTCCTCGAATTTCTCGCGCACGTGATGCACGAATTCCTGCAGCCGCGAGGGCTGCATGGCGAGATGGCGCTCCTCGCCATTGCCGATGATCGATTCGGCGAAAACGCTCTCCCAGGCCGGCGACAACGTGATGATCGGCAGCGAGCCCTGCCCGTTCGAGAACTGCGCGCAGATCTGTCGGGCCAGCCGCATGCGGACATGCTCGGCGATCTCACGCGGATTCTTCACGCCGCCGGCGACCTCGGCGATGCCCTCGACAATGGTGGCGAGGTCGCGGATCGAGATGCGCTCGGAGAGCAGGAGCTGCAGCACGCGCTGGATGCCGGTGGTCGAGATCAGGCTGGGCACGATCTCCTTGATCAGGTCGGCATGGTCCTTGGGCAGTTCGCGCAGCAGCTTCTGGACCTCGCCATGCGAGAGCAGTTCCGGCATGTGCGATTTCAGCACCTCGGTCAGATGCGTCGAGATCACGGTGGCGGCATCGACCACCGTGAAGCCGCGCAGTTGCGCCTCGTCCTGCAGGGCGGCGTCGATCCAGGTCGCGGGCAATCCGAAGGTCGGTTCCAGCACATTGTGGCCGGGCAGGTTCACCGAGCCGCCCATCGGGTCCATCGCCATGTACTGGCCGGCGTAGACGATGCCATGGCCGGCATCGATCTCCTTGATCTTGATATAATAGTGGTTCGCCTCGAGCTGGACGTTGTCGACGATGCGGACGGCCGGCATGACGAAGCCGAGTTCGGCCGCGAGCTGGCGGCGCAGCGCCTTGACCTGGTCGGTGAGCCTGTCCTGGCCGCCTGGCGCGTTCACCAGCGGCAGGAGCCCATAGCCGATCTCGATCTTGAGCTCGTCGAGCTTGAGCAGATCGTTGAGCGTCTCTTCCTTGGGCGTGCCGTCGGCCTGCAGCGGCGAGGCGGCCTGCGCGGTCGCGGCCTCCGAGGCCTCCTTCGCCTTGGCGATCTTGCCGAAATGGCGCGCCAGCCAGGCCGCACCGCCCGCCAGCGCCAGGAAGGGCAGCATCGGGATGCCCGGCAGGATGGCGATCAGCAGCATCACCGCGGCCGACATGCCGAGCGCCTTGGGGTAGCCCGAGAGCTGCTTGCCGAGCGCCTTGTCGGCGGCGCCGCGCACGCCCGACTTCGAGACGAGCAGGCCCGCCGCCGTCGAGACGATCAGCGCCGGAATCTGGCTGACGAGCCCGTCGCCGACGGTGAGCTGGGTGTAGACCTTCGCCGCGTCGCCGAAGCCCATGCCCTGCTGCGCCACGCCGATGATGATGCCGCCGAGCACGTTGATGAAGGTGATCAGCAGGCCGGCGATCGCGTCGCCGCGCACGAATTTCGACGCGCCGTCCATCGAACCGAAGAAGTTCGCCTCGTCCTCCAGCGCCTTGCGCCGGGTCTTGGCGACGTCCTGGTCGATCAGGCCGGCCGAGAGATCGGCGTCGATCGCCATCTGCTTGCCGGGCATGGCGTCCAGCGCAAAGCGGGCCGCGACTTCCGCGATGCGGCCCGAGCCTTTGGTGATGACGACGAAGTTGACGATCAGCAGGATGGTGAAGACGACCACCCCGATCACGAAATTGCCGCCCATCACGAAATTGCCGAAGGCCTCGATGACGTGGCCGGCGGCCGCGCTGCCCTCGTGCCCGTGCGACAGGATCAGGCGCGTCGAGGCGAGGTTGAGCGCCAGCCTGAGCATGGTGACGATCAGCAGAACCGTCGGGAAGGCGGAGAACTCCAGCGGCTCCTCGATGAACAGCGCCGTCATCAGCACGAGCACCGAGAGGATGATCGAGAGCGCCAGCAGCAGGTCGAGCAGGACCGCCGGCAGCGGGAAGATCAGCACCACGAGGATGCCCATCACGCCGATCGCCAGGAACAGGTCCGGGCGGTTGAGGAGCTTCCCCATCGCGCCGCGTGTCGGCATGTTGAAGCCGCCGCCCGTCCCAGCCGTCACATCGGTCATCGACCAGCCTGCTCCACCTGTCGCGCGCACAGGCGCAACCCGGCAATTCTTGCCGGGCTTATGGTGAACGAGTGGTTAAGCGGCACAAAAAATCCCGTCTGGAACCTTTCCCTGAACAGGCTGTTATCGAATCGCCGCGTTGTAACCGCATTCCGCCGCGCAACTCGTCGTGGGTCGACATTATCGGTTTTTCTAAAACCAGAATATTTGGAGGAAGACGTGAATAGACGTTCTTTTGTGACGAGCCTCTTCGGTGGTCTGGCCGCCGCGAGCGTTGGTGGCGCTGCCTTTGCGGCTGCGCGCAAGCCCGCTCTCGCTTCGGCGGTTCCCGCCGGCGACCAGATCGACGCCTCCACCAGGGCCGCTCTCGATGAGGCCGACGCCGACTTCAACCAGATCCGCGTCCAGATCGGCCCCCGCCGTCGTCGCCGCTGGCGGCGGCGGCCAATCGTTCGCCGGCGCGTGATCGTGCGTCGTCCGCCGCGCCGCCGCCGGGTCATCACCCGCCGCGTGATCGTGCGCTGAGACTGACGAACGCTTCGGAAGGCGGCGCTTCGGCGCCGCCTTTTTAAAACCGACAAGGCCGGCCTACGGTCCACAATGATCAACGGGAGGAGACCGGCATGACAGCGCCGGACGGGACGAGCGACGGCGTCATCGCCACCGACATACCCGCACGCCTCGACCGGCTGCAATGGTCGCGTTTCCATACGCTCGTCGTCGTGGCGCTCGGCGTCACCTGGATCCTCGACGGGTTGGAGGTCACGCTCGCGGGATCCGTCTCGGGGGCTCTCAAGGAAAGCCCGGTCCTTGGCTTCACCAACACCGAAATCGGCATGGCCGGCGCGGCCTATCTGGCGGGCGCGGTTCTCGGCGCGCTGTTCTTCGGCTGGCTGACCGACCGCCTGGGGCGAAAGAAGCTCTTCACCATCACGCTCTTCGTCTATCTCGCGGCCACGGCGGCGACCGCCTTCTCGTGGAATTTCTGGAGCTTCATCGTCTTCCGCTTTTTCACCGGGATGGGCATCGGCGGCGAGTACACCGCGATCAACTCGACCATTCAGGAACTCGTGCCGGCGCGCGTGCGCGGTTGGGTCGATCTCGTCATCAACGGCTCGTTCTGGGTCGGGGCGGCGCTGGGCGCGGTCGGCGCCATCGTCTTGCTGAACCCCGTGGTGATCGATCCCGAACTCGGCTGGCGGCTCGCCTTCTTCATCGGCTCGGCGCTGGGCCTGATCATCCTCGTGCTACGGCGATGGATTCCCGAAAGCCCGCGCTGGCTGATCAGCCAGGGCCGCACCGCCGAGGCCGAGGCGATCGTGGCCGGCATCGAGGCGCGCTCCGGCACGACGGTCGAACCCGGCGAGGTCCTGCCGCTGTCCCATCTGCGCCCGCGCGCTTCGACACCTCTGCGCGAGGTCTTCACCGCGCTGTTCGTCACCTATCGGCCGCGCGCGCTGGTCGGGTTGGCCCTCATGGTGTCGCAGGCGTTCTTCTACAACGCGATCTTCTTCACCTATGCGCTGATCCTGACGGATTTCTACAAGGTGCCCGCGCAGGCGATCGGCTGGTTCATCCTGCCTTTCGCCGCCGGAAATTTCCTCGGACCGCTAATCCTCGGCCGCCTGTTCGACACGGTCGGGCGGCGCGTCATGATCGCGGCGACCTATGCGGCTTCGGGCATCCTTTTGACCGGGACGGGCTGGCTGTTCTGGCAGGACAGCTTGAGCGCGGCGCAATTGACGGCCTGCTGGAGCGTCGTCTTCTTCTTCGCGTCGGCTGCAGCGAGTTCGGCCTATCTGACGGTCAGCGAGACCTTTCCCGTCGAGATGCGCGCGCTCGCCATCGCGGCCTTCTACGCCATCGGCACCGGCGCTGGCGGCGTCGCAGGCCCCTGGCTGTTTGGCATCCTGATCGACACCGGCTCGCGCGGCAGCGTCTTCGCCGGGTATCTGTTCGGGGCCGTGCTGATGCTGGGCGCGGCCGTGATAGCGGCGCGCTTTGCGATTCGCGCCGAAAGGCAGCCGCTGGAGACGATCGCGCGACCGCTTACGGCCGTCCCGGCCCCGCCGCGCTCCACGCTTTAGGCATGATCAAAGATTTTGCGGCGAAAGGAATACACGATCGCAAAATACGTTATCGTCCCGCACCAATTCGCGCTGTGATGCGGGGCTCGAAAAGGTGATGGCAACCAGCTCCGGAGGATGACCTGTGGATAGACGCTCATTCATCACGACCTTGATCGGCGGCATGGCCGCCGCCAGCCTCGGCGGCCTCGCTGTCGCCGAAGCGGCTCAAATCACGCCGGCGCCAAGCCCGCTGCCGGAGCCCGCCAAGACAGACGACCAGCTCGCCGCCGACATGAAGGATGCCCTCGACCAGAGCGAGGCCGAATTCAGCCAGTATTATTATTATCGCCGCCGGCCGCGCTATTATCGCCGTCCCGTGGTCGTCTATCGCCGCCCGCGCTACTACGCCCGCCCGCGCTACTACGCCCGGCCGCGCTACTACGGTCGCCCGATCTATCGCCGCTGGTGATCGCCTGACGCCCTGACCGGGTCAGGCCGCGCCAATGCGCGCCTGACCCGGTTCGGCGATGACGATTCCCGCTGCGCCATATTCGCTGAGCTTGTTGCGGAGCGTCCGGATCGAGATGCCCAGGATTTTGGCCGCATGGGTGCGGTTTCCGAGGCAATGGTCGAGCGTATCGAGGATCAGGTCGCGTTCGACATCCGACACCGTGCGGCCGACCAGCCCGCGCGTCATCGCTTCCGCGGTCTGCGCCACGCGTTGCGCCACATCGCGGCTGTTGGCCGGGCCCAGCGTCTCGCCCTCGGGCGTCATCATCGCATCCGCCCCGATCTCGACGCCCTGCGACAAAAGCACGGCGCGATGCACCGTATTCTCCAGTTCGCGGACATTGCCGCGCCATGAATTGCCCAGCAGAATCTTGCGCGCCTCGGCCGAGACGGGCCTCAGCGGCAGGCCATTGAGCTCGGCGTATTTCCTGGCAAAATGATCGGCCAGCGCCAGGATGTCGCCCGGCCGCTCGCGCAGCGCCGGCAGGCGCAGATGCACCACGTTGAGACGGTAGAACAGATCCTCCCGGAACGAGCCCTCGCGCACCGCCTCGTTGAGATTGCGGTTCGAGGTCGCGATGATCCGCAGATCGACCTTGACGGCTTGCGTGCCGCCGACGCGGTCGATCATCCGCTCCTGCAGGGCGCGCAGCAGCTTGGCCTGCAGCCTGACGTCCATTTCCGAGATCTCGTCGAGCAGCAGCGTGCCGCCGCTCGCCTCCTCGAACTTGCCGATGCGCCGCGCGATCGCGCCCGTGAACGCGCCCTTCTCATGGCCGAACAACTCGGATTCGAGCAGGTTGTCGGGGATCGCGGCGCAGTTGACCGCCACGAAGGGCTTGTCCTTTCGCAGCGATTTCTGGTGCAGGTGGCGGGCGATCACCTCCTTGCCGGTGCCGCTTTCGCCGGTGACGAGCACGGGCGCGTCCGAGCGGGCGATCTGGGCCGCGAGCGCCACGACGCGCTCCATCGCCGGATCGCGCCAGATCAGGCTCTGGCTATCGGCGGCGACCGCCTGCAGCACGGCCGCGATCAGGTCCGGATCGGGCGGGAGCGGCACATATTCGCGCGCGCCGGCCTGGATCGCGGCCACCGCCGCCCGGGCATCGGTCGAGGTGCCGCAGGCGATGATCGGCGTGCGGATGCGTTCGGCCTCCAGCGCGGCGACGTATTGCGCAATCGGCTGGGCGACGTCGATCATCAGCAGATCGGCGCCCTTGGCCCGCAGCACGGCCAGCGTCTGCTCCAGGCTTTCGGTATGGGTCACGGCCGCCCCTTGCGAGACCGCGATTCGGGCCGCCGCGATGAGCTGTCCCTTGAGACCTCCGACGATGATGAGGCGCATGGTTCAGGTCTTTCCGCTTGAGATGTCGAGAGGCCGGCAGATCATTACTCTGATCATCCCCGGTCGGCCTTGATGATTTCGGTCATGGTGACGCCGAGCCGGTCCTCGACGACGACGACCTCGCCGCGCGCCACCAGCCGCTCGTTGACGAAGATGTCGATCGCCTCGCCGACGCGGCGGTCGAGCTCGATGACGGCCCCGGGCACGATCTGCAGCAGATCGCCGACCGCGATTTTCGAAGAGCCGAGCACGGCCGAGACCGTGACCGGCACGTCGAAGACCTGTTCGAGATCTTCCGCCGTCTTGACCGGCACCGGGCCCGAGCGCGCAACCGAGCCCTGGTCATGGTCGAAGGAGAGGTCGGCCGAATTCAGCGGCGGCAGGTTGAGATCGTTGTCGGAGCTCATCGCGTGGTCCTTACTCGGCAATGCCTCGGAACCGGCCGGCTCCGAAAGCGCTGTCGACCGCCTGGTCGATCAGATGTCCCAGCTTCGCCTGGTCGACGACAAGACCGCCATCGGCCCATTCGATGCGCCCGTCGCCAGGCCCGATATCGGGTTCGCCCAGCACCAGGAGCTTGCCGGCGAAACCGGTTTCGCGCGTCAGCCGGGCCAGCATCGTCTCGACAGTCTCGACCGAAGCCTCGTTGACGCGCACCACCAGATGCGGCGCGAGCCGGGCGTGGCCGAGGCATTCGCGCACGGCCGCCTCCATCCCGGCCAGCGGCCTGTCGGCCAGCGCGGCGCCCGCCAGCCGGCGCGCCGTGGCGAGCGCGACCTGGGCGGCCTGCCATTCGATCTCGTCGTGGCGCGCATGCTCCTGCGACGCCAGCCGCTCGATGGACTGCAGCAGCCGGGCGACGAGCCCGCCGGTCTGGTCCTCGGCGTCGCGGCGCGCCTGCGCCAGGCCCGCCTGGAAGCCCTCGTTGCGCGCCTGGGCGAGATCGGCCTCGCCGGCGGCGCGGCGACTGCCCTCGCGAAAGTCGGTTCCGAACATGAATTTTGTCGCGGGCGCCATCTCAATAAACCAGTTCGTCTTCGGAGTTTCCCTTGGACAGGACGATCTCGCCCTTGTCCGCGAGCTCCTTGCAGAGCGCGACCATCTTGGCCTGCGCCTCGTCGACCTCCTTGAGACGCAAGGGCCCCATACTCTGAATGTCGTCGGTCATGTTCTTGGCGGCGCGCGCCGACATCGCCGAGAAGAAGAAGGTCCGCATCTCCTCGCTCGCGCCTTTGAGCGAACGGGCGAGCGTGTCCTTTTCGACCTGGCGCATCAGCGTCTGCAGGCCGGCGGGATCGAGCTTGGAAAGATCCTCGAAGGTGAACATCAGCGCCCGGATCTTCGAGGCCGAATCCTGGTTCGAGGCGTCGAGCGCCGAGAGGAAGCGGATTTCGGTCTGCCGGTCGAAGCCGTTGAAGATCTCGGCCATCATCTCGTGCGGGTCGCGCCGGCGCGTCTGCGTCAGCGTCGCGACGAATTCGGTGCGGAGCGTGTTCTCGATGTGGTCGAGGGCTTCTTTCTGCACCGATTCCATCCGCAACATCCGGCTGACCACCTCGATCGAGAGGTCGTTGGGCAGATTGCGCAGCACATTGGCGGCGTGCTCGGCCCTGATCTTGGAGAGCACCACCGCGATGGTTTGCGGATATTCGTTCTTGAGGAAGTTCGCCAGCACGACGGCGTCGATATTGCCGAGCTTCTGCCACATGTTGCGGCCGGCGGGCCCCCGGATCTCCTCCATGATCAGCGCGACCTGATCGGTCGGCAGAATCTTTTCGAGCAGCGAGATCGTCCGGTCGAAGGAGCCCGTCACCGCGCCCGCGCTCGAGAGCTTGCCGACGAAATCCAGCATCAGCCGCTCGACCTCGTCGGCGTCGACCGTGCCGAGTTCGGCCATCGCGCGGGTGATGATGCGGATTTCCTCGTCGTCGAACTCGCTCCAGATGGCGCGGCCATGGTCCTCGCCGAGCACGAGCAGGATCACCGCCGCGCGCTGCGGCCCGGTCATCATCGAGACCATGGTCACGCCGCCGCCATAGCCGGCCTCGGCGTCCCGGCCCTGATTGCGCGTCGCGATGGAGAGTTCGGCGGCCATGGTTCAGTGTCCGCTCATGCCGGCGCTTTTTCGTGGATCCAGCCGCGCAGCACGGCGACCGAATCGGCCGGGTTCTGCGCGACCAGCCCGCCGATCTTCTCGACCGACTGGGCCTTGAGCTGGCCCTTGATCTGGGCGACGGCGAGCATACGCTCGGAGGGGGCGTCCGCGCTCAACTGAGCGATTTCGGCTGCGCTGGCCCCGCCGCTGACGGCAGGGAATCCGGCCGGATCGCCCGTCCCGCGCTCCTCGATCACCACCCTGCCCTCGCGCATGAAGGACGGCATCGCCCGTGTCGTCACGTCGCTGGCGAGCACCTGCTTCAGCAGCGGGCGCACCACCGTCATCAGCACGATCAGGGTCAGGAGCGAGATCACGCCGAGCTCGGCGAAGCGGACCATGTCCTCCTTGGTGAAGGAGAGCAGCCGCTGCATCAGGCTCTGCTCGACGAGGTCGCTCACCGCCGGCGGCCCTTCGGCGAAGCGCAGGTTGACCACCTCGACCTTGTCGCCGCGCGCCTCGTCGAAGCCCATCGCGGTCCGCACGAGCTGCGAGATCCGCTCCAGTTCCTCGGGCGGGCGCGGCGCATAGGTCGTCTCGCCCGCCGGCGTCCGGGTATAGGCGCCGTCGACGAGCACGGCGACGGAGAGCTTCTTGATGCGCCCGCCTTCGAGCACCTCGGTGCGGGTGGTGCGGGAGATCTCGTAATTGACCACCTCCTCGTTCTTGGCGGAGGCGTCCTTGGGCGGGGGCGCCGCACCGCCCTGACCGCCCTGAGCGCCCGGCAGCTCGTTGCCGACCGTGACCGCGCCGTTGGCCTCGGTCGTCGTGGCGCTCTCGGTGCGGTTCTGGCTGGAGCGGATGACCTTGCTCTCGGGGTCGAAGGTTTCCGAGCGGCTCTCGATCCGGTTCGTGTCGAGCGTCGCCGAAACCTGCACGCGCGCCCGGCCATGGCCGACGATGCTGGCGACGATGTCCTCGACCTGCTGCTTGACGCGCTTCTCGATGGATTGCTGGCGCTCCTCGACGCCGAGACCCGCCATGCCCTGCTCGGCCTGCGCGCCATCGGCCAGCAGCCGGCCGCGCTCGTCGACGATCGAGACCCGCTCGGGCTTGAGCCCGTCAACGGCGGAGGCGACGAGATGGCGCACGGCGCGGACCTGGGCGGCGTCGAGCTCGCCCGCGAGCTTGAGCGCGATCGAGGCGCGCGGCGGCTCGCGGTCGCGCTCGAACAGGCGCTTCTCAGGGATGACGAGGTGGACGCGCGCCGCCTGGACCCGGCTGATCGAGCGGATGGTGCGCGAAAGCTCGCCCTCCAGCGCGCGCAGATGGTTGATGTTCTGGACGAAGGAGGTCGACGAGAAGGCGTCGCCCTTGTCGAAGATCTCGTAGCCGACGCCGCCGCCGGCCGGGATGCCCTTGCTGGCGAGGTCGAGCCGCAGGCGCGGCACGGCGGTCTTGTCGACGAGGATGGTCTGTCCGTCGCCGCGCAGCTCGTATTTCACGCCGCGCGTATCGAGGTCCTTCAGGATCGCGCTGACGTCCTGGTTCGACAGGTCGGAGAACAGCACGCTCATCGAGGGCTTCGACATCTGCAGCATGACGAAGCCGAAGAAGCCCACGAGCGCGAGCGTCACCGCCAGCATGGCCGCCAGCCGGGCCGCGCCGAACTTACTGAACTGGTCGATGATGCCGCTCACGCCGCCATCCGTTCCACGAGACCGCATGCGCCGCGCCGAGAGGCGGGCTCACTAGGCAAGTTTTTCCCGGTGCGTGGTTAGCGTGGGGTTAACGAATGCGAGATTGACGCGATATGGGGCATGCAAGACCTCGCCGCCCGTCAAAACAGGTTGACAGACGCGCTGCAGCCAACAATGTTATAACTCTCGTTATCACTCTTATGAAGAACCTCTCCATGGTCGCGCTCAAAATCCGCCAGTTCGGCAACTCCAGAGGTGTCATCCTGCCCAAGGAAGAGCTCGACCGCCTTCAGATTGGCGTGGATGACAAGCTCTATCTCACCCGCTCGACAGGTGGTCTCAATCTGACCCCTTATGATCCGGAGTTCGACGCTCAGATGGAAGCGGCTCGGCTGATCATGAAAAGCCGCCGCAACGCCCTGCGTGAATTGGCGAAATGACCGTGGAGCCCGTTTGGGTTTCGCGCGCGGTTGTTCTCGCGCTGCATGACGAGCAACTGGCGGAGCACGGCGGCGCGCCTGGACTTCGCGATGAAGGCCTGCTCGATTCGGCCTTGGTGCGACCTCAAAATCTGTTTGCCTATGGAACGCCGAGCCTGGCCGAGCTGGCTGCAAGCTATGCCTTTGGGCTGGTGCAGAACCACCCGTTCATCGACGGAAACAAGCGCGCCTCGCTTGTCGCGACCGAGCTGTTCCTCGTTCTTAACGGCTATCTCCTGGCGGCGACGGATCACGACATGGTCTTGAAGTGGCTCGTCCTTGCCGCCGGAGATATTGGTGAAAGCGAGCTTGCGGAATGGATTGAGGCGCATCTGCAGCGACGCTGATGGCGCGTTGCGAGCCACAAGCGAAAGGCGCCGGTGCAGCGGCGCCGGCGCCTTCGATCTATTGGACATGGCGGAGACGGCTTACTGCCGGTAGTGCTGAATCCGCGTCGTGCGCAGGCCGGCGAGGCCGTGCTGGTCGATCGACATCTGCCAGCTCAGGAATTCATCGACCGTCAGCGTGTAGCGCTGACAGGCCTCCTCGAGGCTCAGCAGCCCGCCGCGAACGGCGGCGACCACCTCGGCCTTGCGTCGGATGACCCAGCGGCGCGTATTCATCGGCGGCAGATCGGCGATCGTCAGCGGACTTCCGTCCGGTCCGATCACATACTTCACCCGCGGTCGCAAAGGCTCGGTCATGGTACACTCACACAACTCAACAGAGCTACTGGACGTGAGCATAGGGGCGGCGCTTTAAGAATTGGCTAAAACGAATCGGATGGCTGTCTGCATCGCGCTCAGACGCCCGACTGCGGGCGGACCACGGTCTTGACCTTGTCGATCGCGACGCTGATGCCGCCGATCTTCAGGAACGGCGTCGAGCCCGAGAGGTCGACGCCATCGACCACGCCCCTGATCTCGGTCTGGGCCGTGACGGCCGTGCCCGATACGTCCCTGGCGTCGATCGTGATCGTGTATTCGCCATCGGCCGCTTTGGTGCCGACCGAGGTCGTGCCGTCCCAGCGATAGGTCTGCTCACCGGCAGCCAGCGTTGCGCCGGAATAGGTCTGCACCACGGTGCCGGCAGCGTTCTTGATCGTGACATTGGCCGTCGCGCCGCGCGGCACGGTGACTTTCCATTCCGCAGCGCCGCCCTTGAGCTGGGCTGCGGCGCCATCGGCGGTGATGGTCGAGCCGATGAAGCTGACGGCGTTGGTGGTGGTCGTGGCCTTGTTCAGCGTAAGCAGCGAGGCCAGCGTGTCGTTGGTCTTGAGCTGCTGCTCGACGCCGGCGAACTGCACGAGCTGCGCCGTGAACTGGTTGGTGTCGAGCGGATCGAGCGGGCTCTGGTTCTTGAGCTGCGTCGTCAGCAGGGTCAGGAACTGGTCGAAATTGTTGGCGATCGAGGTCGAGGTCCCGGAGACCGTCGTCGTGTTGGTGGTCGCCGCCGAGCTGCCCGCGTTCTGGAAGCCGGCGACATTGGCGGTGCTGGATGTCGTGGTGGAAACGGTCATGGCGTGCTCCTGCCCGTCAGATGCTGAGATCGACGCCGCCGAGCCTGAGCAGGCGGCGTGCGGGCGTGGCTTGAGCGGACATGGCGATGTCGTCGCCGCCATCGGCGTCGGCGGCCTGGCGGGCGCGGCGCGGCGCGTCCTCGTCCTGCCGGTTCTGGCGGAAGCCGGACTGATCGGATGGATCGCGCAGGCTGATCTCGACCCCGGCGTCGGACGGCTTCAGGCCGGCCTGCTCGAAGGCCCGCTCCAGCGTGCGCGCGTCGCGCTGCAGCAGGTGCAGGGTCTCGACCCTGTCGACGACGAGGCGGGCGGTGACCTCGCCCTTGTCGGAAATCTCCAGATTGACGTCGACGCGGCCGAGCTCGGCGGGGTCGAGCCGGATGTCGAAGCGCTTCGAGCCGGCCAGCGCCTGCAGGCCGATCTCCAGCGGCACGACATGGATCGGCGTCGCCGGTCCGCTGGACTGGGGCTGCGCTCCCGCGGCAATCTGAGCGCCTTCTGTCGATGCCGGAACGACGATGGCTGTTTCGGCGCGGACCCGCGTCTGCGTCAGGAACGAAAGGTCGATCGGGGCTTGCGGCGCTTGCGACGCCTCGGCCGGCTTGGCCTCGGCGGGAGCAGCCTTCCCTGCATCGGGGCCATCTTTCGCCCTGGCGGCCGCCGAGACGATCTCGCCGAATTTCGCGTCCGGCGCCGTTTCGTCAGCGATGCTTGCGCGCGCCGCGAACGCAACCGACGCCTCGCCGGCTTGGTCGAGCCCGCGTGGCGGCGCGACCTGGGCCGATCCGGCGGCCGGTTTGAAGGCTGTCGGCGTCTCCAGCGTGGCCTCGTCGCCCTTGGCCTCGCCTTCCGCCGGCGCCGGCAAGGCTGCGGCGGCGGCGAGGAGAATGGCGGCGTCGAGAGGCGCGAGAGCCTGCGGCGCGGCAGCCGGCGCCGGCTGCGGCTCGGCAACCACGATGGCGTTCGCGTCGGGCTTGCCTGGCTCCGATGCGGCGGCGTCCGCGGGAGTGGCCGCTTCGCCTTCCGGCTTTGCGGATCCGTCGGCGGAAACGGTCGCGGCCCCATCGACGGCCGCGCCCCCGGCTGCGGCGGCGAGCGTCACCAGCGCGCCGATATCGGGCTTGCCCGATCCGGCGGCGGCAGATGGTCTGGCCTCGGACCCGATGGCCTTTTCCACGGCCGTCCCGGCGTCGTGTTTCGCGGTTTTGTCGTCCCCGGTCGGCTTGTCGACTTTCCCGGTTGCGGCCGTCTCGCCTTTTTCAGGTTTTGCGGGCTCGTCCTGCCTATGGGCCTCGCCGGCTTGCGCCCGCACGGACCTGTCCTCGGTCTCGCGTCTCGGCTGCGGCTCGCGCGCCGGCTCCGGCAGCGTGAACGCCTCGCTCTCGCGTGCGCGGTCTGATTGCGCCCGCTCGCGCCGGATCGGCGCGAGGTCTGGCGTGGCGGAGGCGAGCGAAGAGGACTGGACCGACATCATGCAATTCCGGAACGCGGACAGGACAGTACGGGCAGGGTGCGCCCTCCCCCCTCTGCCAGCAAGTCCCGAGCCATCCAGAGAACGGCGCGATTTCAGTAGCTTGGGCGGCATTCGGCCCCCGCCGACCCGGCAAGATCGGCTCGCCGGACGCGGCAGGCCGGCAGGTTTTGCCGATGTCTGCTGGCAGGCGGGCGGCAAAGCCGTTATAGAGCCGCAAGCTCTGCCATTCGCGAACCGCACCCCATGACCGCAGCCCTCAACTCGCTGGACATCGCCAAGCCGCCATCGGCGACGCGCGTCGTCGCGGCAATGTCGGGCGGCGTCGATTCCTCTGTCGTGGCCGCGCTCCTGAAGCGCGAGGGCTACGACGTCGTCGGCGTGACGCTGCAACTCTACGACCATGGCGCGGCCGTCCACCGCGCCGGAGCCTGCTGCGCCGGCCAGGACATCCACGACGCCCGCCGCGTCGCCGAGGCGATCGGCATCCCCCATTACGTGCTCGACTATGAGAGCCGCTTCCGCGACGCCGTGATCGAGCGCTTCGCCGAGAGCTATCTCGCCGGCGAGACGCCGATCCCCTGCGTCGAGTGCAACCGCACGGTGAAGTTCCGCGATCTGCTCGGCATGGCGCGGGAACTCGGCGCGGACGCGCTGGCGACCGGGCACTACGTCGTGAGCAAGCCGCTCGCAAACGGCCGCCGCGGCCTGTTCCGCGCCGCCGATCCCGCCCGCGACCAGAGCTATTTCCTCTACGCGACGACGCAGGCGCAGCTCGACCTGCTGCGCTTCCCGCTCGGCCATATCGAGAAGGCCGAGACCCGCGCGCTCGCGACCGAACTCGGGCTCGCCATCGCCGACAAGCCCGACAGCCAGGACATCTGCTTCGTGCCCAATGGCCGCTATGCCGACGTGATCGAGCGGCTGAAGCCAGGGGCCTCGCGGCCCGGCGACATCGTCCATCTCGACGGCCGCGTGCTCGGCCGGCATGACGGCGTGCTGCGCTACACCGTCGGTCAGCGCAAGGGCCTGGGCGTCAGCACGCCCGAGCCGCTCTATGTGCTGCGCCTCGACGCCGATGCGGCGCGCGTCATCGTCGGCCCGCGCGAGGCGCTGGCCGTCCGCGAAATCCGGCTGCGCGACGTCAACTGGCTCGGCGATACGGCGCTCGACGCGCTGCCGGAAGCCGGCATGGACGTGGCGGTGCGCGTCCGCTCGACCCGCGCCCCGCGAGAGGCACGGCTCTCGCACGACAGCGAGGGCCTGCGTATCGAACTCGCCGGCGACGAGGAGGGCGTTTCGCCCGGCCAGGCCTGCGTGATCTACGCCGATACGACGCCGGGTTCGCGCGTGCTGGGCGGCGGCGCCATCCTGCGCCCGGCGCTGCGGACCGAGGCCGCCCGCCGCGAGCCGGCGCTGGCCTCACTCTAGTTTCGCGGACCGAGCCCGAGAGCCACCGATGCCGGTCACCTATGATCTCGACGGCCAGAAGCGGGTCTATGCAACCTGGGCGAAGTTCTACGACCGAATCTATCAGGGCCTGCTGGCGAGGCCCCAGCGCGAGGCCGTGGCCGCCGCTTGCGCCTGCGGCGACGACATTCTCGAGATCGGCGTCGGCACCGGGCTCACCCTGCCCTATTTCACGGCAGGCTCGCGCGTGCTGGGGGCCGACCTCTCGCTCGACATGCTGAAGGTCGCCAGCCGCAAGGTCGTCTCGCTTGGCCTCAGCCATGTGCGCGGGCTGATGGTGATGGACGCCTGCCGGCTCGGCTTCGAGGCCGAGCGTTTCGATGCGGTCACGGCGCAGTTCGTCATCACATTGGTGCCGAACCCCGAACAGGCGCTGGCCGAGATGGACCGGGTGCTGAAGCCCGGCGGCGAGATCGTCATCTCCAGCCGCCTCGTCGACGATGGCGGCATGCTCGCGCCGTTCTGGGCGGCCGTCGCCCCGCTCGCCAAGGCGGTCGGCTGGAGCTCGGACTTCAAGGTCTCGCGCCTGACGGGCTGGGCGGCGGCGACGGGACGCTACGAGACGGTCCATGTCGGGCGCGGCTATTTCAAGGTGGTTCGGCTCAGGAAGATTGCTTCCGCCTGATGCGGCGTATCGCGCGCCACGCCGAGGCTTGACGACCCGCCGCCCCTCCCCCTATACCGCGCGCTCACGATGGGTCGCCGTTCTTCGGTGCTCCGGTTTGTGGGGCGGGGTAGCTCAGTTGGTTAGAGCAGCGGAATCATAATCCGCGTGTCGGGGGTTCAAATCCCTCTCCCGCTACCAAATTTGTTATGCAGTTCTCATATTACAGCGCTATAATGTAATAAATTCAATAGTCTGAGTATAGAACTGGCTATATAGTTGTAATGATTAATATAGTTTAATTCTAACAAGCCCTCTCTCTAGTCAAAATAATAGTGCACTAAACAACTGATGATAAAGACAGCGCGATGAAATCAACAAATTCTCTGTTAGAAAAAATAAAGAATATACTGACAGTAGCTAATTTTTTAGCTCTTCCAGCATTTTTGCTAGCAATCTACGGGATATATGACATTAGTGAAAAAGATAGGAAGAATATTATATCTGAGAGACAAGCTATAGAACAACTTAATTTGGCAAAGCAACAATATTCTCAATCAGTAGATCAGGCAATCGCAGCAAGGAGCGCATCTGAAGCTGCCTTTGGATTAGCCGATCAGGCGCGCAGGCATGCAGATGAAGCGAGATTACAAACAGAGATACTTTCAAAACAATCCGCCGCAGCTGAAAAGGCAAGTGTTGAATTAGCACGTCAAAACAATCTCTACGAACGGAACATATCCGTACAGTATTTTTTTGAATACCAACGCCTCCGGCCTCGCTTAGAATTTGTTAGGATAGATAAAGATTTTGCGTTTAAAAGCGATGGAACATCCGACTGGGTAGCAGTTTTTGAGAATAAAGGATCTTCTCCGCCGAACGTTGTTTGGCAGAATGCTGACAATAGAATAATCGGTAGAAATGAGAATATTGATGAAATACCGAACTGCAGTCAGACTTATCGTCGTGGTGAATTTGGAACTGGGATTATCCCAGTTACAGGAATAAAACTAAATAGAGATCAGATACGCGAATTAGATTTCAATGGATCGCTGGGATATGCAATGTTTGGTCGAATGTGTTATTATGATGACGAAGGAGGCCTTCATTCTACGAGTTTTTGTAGCGTTTTGCGGGGCAACAATCGGAATTGGGTGACATCGCCATGCTCTTCTACGCATGGTGCCGAGACGATAATCTGGCCTCCTAAGTTTGAAGCAGTAAGGAATTCACTTAAGTCGAAATGACATATGGCAAATTTTCATAATTAAAGTACGATCCATATTAAATTTTGACGAGCCGAGCTCTTGCTGACGACCGCTCTTCCGCAACGCATTCTCCTCACAGGCGCGGCCGGCTTCGTCGGCTTTCACATCACGCAGGCGCTGCTCGCGCGCGGCATCGCCGTGCTGGGCATCGACAACCTCACGCCCTATTATGACCCGGCGCTGAAGCAGGCGCGGCTCGACCGGCTGACGCCCCGCAATGGCTTCTCCTTCGCCCCGCTCGACATCGCCGACCATGACGGGCTGCTCGCGGCCTTCGCCGATTTCCGCCCCGAGGTGGTGATCCATCTCGCAGCGCAGGCCGGCGTGCGCCATTCGCTCGACAATCCGCGCGCCTATGCCCATTCCAATCTGGACGGGTTCCTGTCGGTGCTGGAGGCCTGTCGCCGGCATCCGGTCGCGCATCTGATCTATGCCTCGTCGAGTTCGGTCTACGGCGCCAACGCCAAGGTTCCCTTCAGCGAGCATGACGGCGCCGACCACCCGGTCTCGCTCTACGCCGCGACCAAGCGCGCCAACGAGATGATGGCGCACAGCTATGCCCATCTGTACGGCATCCCGGCGACGGGCCTGCGCTTCTTCACGGTCTACGGGCCGTGGGGCCGGCCCGACATGGCCTATTTCAAATTCACCAGGGCGATTCTCGAAGGCAACCCGATCGACGTCTACGCCGAAGGCGAGATGAGCCGCGACTTCACCTATGTCGACGATGTCAGCGAGGCGATCGTGCGGCTCGCCGGCCGGCCCCCCAGACCCGACCCTGAACGCGCTGTGACCGCGCCCGACCCTGCAAGCGCCGCCGCGCCCTGGCGCATCTACAACATCGGCAACCACACCCCGGTCCGCCTCGACCGCTTCATCGCGGTGATCGAGGCGGCCTGCGGCAAGGCTGCGATCAAGCGGCATCTGCCGATGCAGCCGGGCGATGTGCGCGCGACATATGCCGATGTCGGCGACCTTGCCGCCTGTATCGGCTTTAGCCCCGACACGCCGATCGAGACCGGCATCGCCCGCTTCGTCGCCTGGTATCGCGACTTCTACGGCGTCTGAGCAGCGCTATTGCTGCTGGATCCGGATCGATCCCCTGGCGGCGACATCCTTCCAGCGCGCGATGTCGGCGGCAAGGAACGCGCCGAATTCGGCGGGCGTGTTGCACACCGTCTCGCCGCCGAGCACGGCGAGCTTGTCCTGCACCTCCTTATCCGCGCAGGCCCTGGCGATTTCGGCATGCAGGCGGGCGACGATCGCGGAGGGCACGCCTTTGGGCCCAAGCAGCCCGAACCAGGCGACGGTCTCGAAACCCTTGAAGCCCGATTCATCGACCGTCGGCACGTCGGGCAAAGCCGGCGCGCGCCGCAATGTCGTCACCGCCAGCGGCGTCACCTTGCCGCTTCGCACCAGCCCGATCGCTGGCGGCAGGTTCACCGCCATGAACTCGATCTGGCCCGAGACGATGTCGTTCAGCGCAGGGTTGGCTCCGCGATAAGGCACATGCGTCGCCTGGATGCCGGTCAGCACCTTGAGATACTCGGAATTCATATGCGCAGAGGAGCCAGGGCCGCCTGAGGCATAGCTCAGCTTGCCGGGATTGGCGCGGGCATGGGCGACGAGTTCGGCCATCGTCTTGACCGGCAAGGACGGGCTGGCGATGAAGATGTTGGGTGCGCGGTAGACCAGCGAGACCGGCGTGAAATCGGTCAGCACGTCATAGGGGATATTGGCGTAGATCGCCGCGTTGATCCCATGCGAACCGGCATTGCCCATGATGAAGGTATAGCCGTCGGGCGCGGCCTTGGCGGCGGCCGCCGAGCCGACGACGCCGCCCGCCCCGAGCCGATTCTCGATGACGAAGGGCTGGCCGAGCGCTGCGCGCAGCTTCTCGCCGATCAGCCGGGCCGCAATGTCGGAGCCGTCTCCCGGCGCGCTGGGAACAATGATGGTGACCGGCCGCTCTGGCCAACTCTGCGCCGCCGCTCGCCCGCCGAGAACCAGCGCCACCAGCCCCGCAAGCGCGAGCCGCGACATTCTTCCACTCCATCCAGCCATCGTCGATCCTCCCGATCCGATCAAATCAATCTTGTTTCAGGCGTTGACTTCCGCTCCTGGAATGTTTTTTGATCAAATCTATGATCCGAGTCAACAACCGCGCCGAAACCGTCAAGGACGCGATTCGCGAAGACATTGTCTCCGGCGCCCTGGCCTTCGGCGACCGCCTGCGCATCGACGCGCTCGCCTCGCGCTATGGCGCGAGCCACATGCCGGTCCGCGAGGCGCTGCGCAGCCTGGCCGGGGAAGGCCTGGTGGTGGCGCGGGCCAACAAGGGGGCTCGCGTCGTCAGCGTCGATCCGGCAACCATCGCCAATCTCTTCTCGGTCCGCATCGCGCTCGAGGTCATGCTAGCAAGGCAGGCGGCCGCCGCGCCCAAACCGTATGATCTGGCCGCGATCGAGGCGCTGGAGGCGGAACGGCTGGCGCTGGCGCAGGCCGGACGTTTCGGCGAGGCGGTTCAGACCAACCAGCGATTCCACCGTCGCATCTACGAAATTCCCGGCAACGCCGAGGCGCTCGCGGTGCTCGACCGCCACTGGCTTCTGCTCGCGGCCCTTTGGTCGCGCTTCGGCTACCGGCCCGAGCGACTCGGCGGCGTCGCCAGCGACCATGACCACATCATCCGGGCGTTGCGGGCGCGCGACCCCGAGGCCTGCGGAGCGCTGACGGCTGCCCATGTGATCAAAACCCGGCAGGATCTGCTCGATCTGATCGCGGCCATCGCGGATGGCGATTCATGAGCAGCGACGCCATCGCCGACATGACGCTGCAACTCGCGCGCATCTCGCCGAAGACGGTCTGGGCCTTCCTGCGACTGCGCTTCGCCTCGGGCGTCGAGGGGGTCGGCGAGGCGAGCCTGGCGGGCCGCGAACGCGCTTTGCTCGACGCCGCCATCGCACATCTGCCGCAATGGCGCGACTTCGGCGGGCTCGACGATGTCGCCATCGCCGGCCTGCCACTGCCGGTCGCCAGCCTGCGCAGCGCCTTCGACGCCGCCTGCCGGGATGCCTGGGCTCGCTCGCGCGGCAAGAACCTGGCGCAGGAACTCGGCGGCGCATCCGATACGTCGATCCCGCTCTACGCCAACATCAACCGCCGCATACTCGACCGCTCGCCCGAGGGCTTCGCGGTCAGCGCCGCGCATGCCATGGCGCGCGGCTTCGGGGCGGTGAAGATCGCGCCCTTCGACGAGGTCGATCAGCTGCGCTGCGGCGCCGGCGAAGGCGAAGTTGCAATGCAGGCGGGCCTTGCCCGGATTGCGGCCGTGCGCGAGATGCTCGGCCCAGATCGCGCCCTGATGGTCGATTGCCACTGGCGCTTCGACGCCTCCACGGCGAGGACGCTGGTCGAGGCGATCGCACCCTTCGATCTGCACTGGCTCGAATGCCCGGTTCCGGAGGACGAGGCGCATATTCCTGTGCTTGCGGCCTTGCGGGCGAGCCTCAATCGCCGCGGCGTCAGGCTCGCGGGCCTTGAGGAATGCGTCGGGACCGAGGCCTTCCTCGCCTTCGCCCGGCGCGGCGCCTACGACGTGATGATGCCCGACATCAAATATGTCGGCGGCGTCGATGAGATGCTGCGTACGGGCGAGGCGCTGCATCGGCTCGGCGTCGAGGTCTCGCCTCACAACCCGACCGGCCCGATCTGCCATGCGACGAGCCTGCAACTCTGCGCCGTCCTGCCCGGCTTCACCCGGCTGGAGACGCAACTCGACGAGACGCCGCTATTCGAGGAACTGGCGACGCCGGCTTTGCCCTCGGTCGATGGCGGGCGCTCGCGTCTTCCGACCGGTCACGGCATCGGCATCGGCCTCGACGACGCCTGTCTGGCGCCGCTCGTCAGCGTCGAACTGCGCATGGCGGCCGGTGACGCGGCGACGCTCATGACCAGTTGACCCGCCACGCCCTGAACTCCGCCTTGGTCTCGGCATTGGCCGGATAGAGCCCGAAGATGCCCTGCCCGCCGCGCACCCGCTCGGCGACGAAGTCCTCATAGGCCGTCTGCTCATAGGCCTCTTCCGCGACCTCGTTGGCGATATGGGCCGGCACGCAACACACCCCTTCGCCGTCGCCGACCATGATGTCGCCGGGATAGACCGGCACGTCCCCGCAGGCGATCGGCGCATTGATGTCGAGCGCGTGATGGCGGATCAGGTTGGTCGGCGCGCTCGGGCGCTGGTGATAGGCGGGCATCGCCAGCGCGGCGATCTCGGGGCTGTCGCGAAAGCCGCCATCGGTGACGATGCCGGCGACGCCGCGCTGCATCAGCCGCGTCACCAGGATGCCCCCGGCCGAGGCCGCGCGCGCATCCTTGCGCGAGTCGATCACCATGACATGGCCCGGCGGGCAGTCCTCGACCGCGCGGCGTTGCGGGTGCTGCGTGCCCTCGAAAGCCGAAAGCACGTCGAGGTCTTCGCGCGCCGGGATGTAGCGCAGCGTGAAGGCCTCGCCGACCATGCTTTCGCCCTTTTGGCTCAGCGGTCGCACGTCCTGAATGAAGACGTTGCGGAAGCCGCGCTTGAACAGGGCGGTGGTCAGGGTCGCGGTCGAGACCCGCTTGAGCTTCGTGCGGTTTTCGGCGGTGAGGATGGTCATGATGTTGAGCGAGGCTCCAGCGAGGGGCGAGCAGTCGTCGGCGTGAGACAGATGGCTTGGCAGTGGACGCCAAGGCGGAGCGTACCAGAGTCTGTGAACACCGGAAGCGCGGACCGCCACGTCGGGCGGCCGCGCTGGCGGAATGATCGAGTCTCGGATCACTCGATCCGCACACTCGCCTTCTGCGCCACCTCGGCCCAGCGCTTCGTCTCGGCCGCGATATGGGCCGCGAACTGCTCCTGCGAGGAGCCCACCGCATCGACCCCGAGCTTCTTCATCTGCTCGATCACCGCCGGCTCCCTCATGATCGCCTGCACCTCGGTGGAAAGCTTGGCGACGATCTCCTTGGGGACGCCCGCCGGCGCGAAGAAGCCGTGCCACGATGCGGCCTCGTAGCCGGGGATGAACTCGGCCAGCGCGGGCATGTCCCTGGCGACGGGAAGTCGCTGCGCCGTCGCCGTGGCGAGAGCGCGGATCTTGCCGGCCTCGACATGCGGCCAGGCGATGGTGATGTTGTCGAACGTGACCTGAATCTGGCCCGAGAGCAGATCCTGCGTCACCTGCCCGCTCGAACGATAGGGCACATGCACCATGTCCGTGCCGGTCGAGACCTTGAAGAGCTCGGCCGCCATATGCGTCGAGGTGCCGGCCCCCGATGAGCCGAACGAGTATTTTCCGGGGTTCTTCTTCAGAAGGTCGATAAGCTCCGGCACCGTCCTGGCCGGCAGATCGACATTGACCATCAGCAGGTTCGGCACGCTCGCGACCTGCGAGATCGGCTGGAAATCCTTGATCGGGTCGAACGGCATTTTGGCGTAGACGCCGGGGTTGATGGCGTGGGTCGAAACGGTGCCCATGGTCAGGGTGTAGCCGTCGGGCGTCGACCGGGCAGCGGCGGCCACACCCGTGTTGCCGCCGGCTCCGGGGCGGTTCTCGATGATGAACCTGCCGCCAAGCCGCGCGCCGAGGCGCTCGGCCAGCACCCGGCCGAGCAGATCGGTGGTGCCGCCTGCGGCGAAGGGCACGATGATCGTCACCACCTTCGAGCCCGGATAGGCTGCCTGCGCGAGAACCGGCGACGCCAGCATTGCCGCCGCGCCTGCAACCAGCGCCATCCTTCTTGTCATCGTCATCGGTCCGTTTCCTCTGTTTGCGCCCATCTGTCTGGCGGGCCTGGAGCCGTCCTGTAGCACATGATTTCAGATTTGAAATCTGAAATTTCAGTCTTGCGAAGAATGCCCCCTTGTGGTGAAACGGCTCGGCATGGATGCTGCCACCCATGAGCGCCGTCGTTCCGGCGCGCGACAAGCGACATTGCACATGGACCGCATGACCCTGACCCCGATCGAACCCGTCGCGCCCCATCTGCTGCGCTCCCTGCGCGAGCATGTGCATGAGCGCCTGCGCCGGGCGATCGTGGCGGGGCGCTTCCGCAATGGCGAGCGCCTGAACGAGCGCGCGCTCGCCGAGATGCTCGGCGTCAGCACGACGCCGGTGAAGGATGCGATCCGCATGCTGGAGAGCGAGGGCCTCGTCCGCACCGAAGCGCGGCGCGGCGTCTTCGTCGAGTTCTCGCCCCGGCAGGCGCTGCAGATGGCGCTCGGTCGCGCCGCGCTGGAAAGCGTGATGACCCATATCGCCGCCAATCACGTCACCGGGGCAGACATCGCCGAACTCGCCGGGCTGATCGAAGAGATGGAGCACGCCACCGCCCATAGCGAGCTGGAAGACCTCGTCACCCTGAACGAGGCCTATCACGGCGCGATCCACCGGATTTCGGGCTGCGCCTATCTCGAACGCCGGCTCGACGGCCAGCGCATGTACGACCATGCCCAGCGCATCGCGCTTCTGTCGGAGCCGGCCGAGCGCGGTCAGGGATTCGAGGAACACAGCGCGATCTTCCAGGCGCTGAAGGCACGCGACGCCGGGCTCGCCGAACAGAGAATGCGCCGCCACATCGTCCGCTCGGCGAAAGCCCATGTGCGGCAGGTGTTCGGCGCCGATGCGGAGGGACTGGCCTATGACGAATGACCAAGATCGCCAGAGCAGGGTGAGAGCCGCGCTGCGCGGCATCTCAGGCGTGCATGTCACCGCCTGGACAAGCGATGGCGAGGCCGACTGGGCGCTGACCGGCAAAATCGTCGCCCGCATCGCGCAGGCCGGCATCCACAACATCGTCTCGGCGGGCAACACCGGCGAATTCTATCCGATGACGACCGACGAGGTCGTTCGCAGCCATGCGGTCGCGGCGGAGAGCGCCGCCGGCAAGGCGCTCGTCACGGCGGGCATCGGACGATCCCTGCGGGAAGCGGTCTCGACCGGAAAGCTCGCGGCGACAGCAGGTTGCGACGCGGTGATGGTGCATCACCCGCTCGACCCCTTCGCCGCGCCACAGAGCCAGGCGGACTACATCATCGCCATCGCCGAGGCGCTGGAACTGCCGCTCGTCGCCTATATCCGCTCCGACGCGATCGGCGTGAAGGATCTCGTCCGCGTCGCGACGCATCCCAACGTCGCCGGCGTCAAGTTCGCCTCGTCAAACATGATGCTGCTGTCGGAATGCGTCCGCGCCACGCAAGGAACATCCGCCAACTGGATCTGCGGCCTCGCCGAAGGCTGGGCCGCGCCCTTCTACGCGCTCGGCGCGCGCGGCTTCACCTCGGGCCTGATCAATGTCGCGCCGGAGTGCTCGCTCGCGGTCTGGCGCGCGCTGGAGGCAGGCGATTTTGCGGCAGCCCGCGCCGAGGTCGACGCCATCGCCGGCTTCGAGACCCTGCGCACGAAATACGGCAACGGCGCGAATGTGACCGTGGTCAAGGAAGCGCTCGGCATGCTCGGCACGAATGTCGGTCCCGTGCGCCTGCCCGGCCTGCCGGAGCTCAACGCGGCCGAGCGGGCGGAACTCAGCGCCATCGTCGCCGGCTGGAGCGCGGTGCGCGTCGCGGCGGAGTAGCACCCTTCGGCATACCCTCTCCCGTCATGGTCGGGCTTGTCCCGACCATCCACGTCTTCCGGCGTCGAGCGCTGTGACCAAGACGTGGATGCTCGCCACAAGGGCGAGCATGACGGAGTGCAAAACTACCGTCACAATCAAGAAGCCCACCCGAGGAAGCCCGATGACCCACCCCCGCAAGACGCCCGACACGCTGCGCTCGAAGCGCTGGTTCGGCGCGAGCGACCTGCGCTCCTTCGGCCATCGCTCGCGGGCGCTGCAGATGGGGCTCGGCCATGACGAGTTCATGGGCAAGCCGGTCATCGGCATCCTCAACACCTGGTCCGAGATCAACCCCTGCCACACCCATCTGCGCGACCGCGCCGATGCGGTGAAGCGCGCGGTCTGGGCTGCCGGCGGCTTCCCGGTCGAGATCCCGGTGATGTCGGTCTCCGAGCAGTACCAGAAGCCGACCACCATGCTCTACCGCAACTTCCTGGCGATGGAGGCCGAAGAGTCGATCCGCTCCCACCCGCTCGACGGCGCGGTGCTGCTCGGCGGCTGCGACAAGTCCACGCCGGCCCTGATCATGGGGGCGTGCAGCGCGGGCCTGCCCTTCATCTTCGTACCGGCCGGGCCGATGCTGCGTGGCAACTGGGCCGGCAAGGTGCTCGGCTCGGGCGCCGACGTCTGGAAGTACTGGGCCGAGAAGGAGGCCGGCAACATCACCGACGGGCAGTGGAAGGACATGGAGAGCGGTATCGCCCGCTCGCATGGCACCTGCATGGTGATGGGCACGGCAGCCACGATGATGAGCCATGCCGAGGTGCTGGGCCTGACCCTGCCGGGCGCATCAGCCATCCCCGCCGCCGACGCTGCCCATCCGCGCATGGCGGCCGCCTCGGGCAAGCGCATCGTCGAGATGGTCTGGGAGGATCTGACGCCTGACCGCATCCTGACGCGGCAGAGCTTCGAGAACGCGCTGACCGTGCATATGGCGGTGGCGGGCTCGACCAATGCGATCATCCATCTGATCGCCATGGCCGGGCGCGCCGGCGTATCGCTGACGCCCGACGATTTCGACGCGTTTTCGCGCACGGTCCCCGTCATCGCCAATCTGCGCCCCTCGGGCGAATTCCTGATGGAGGATTTCTTCTATGCCGGCGGCCTGCCCGCATTGCTGAAGCAGCTCGAAAGCAAGCTCCACACCGACGCCATGACCGTCACCGGCAAGCCGCTGTCGGAGACCATCGCGCTCGCCACGGTCTATGACGACAACGTCATCCGCCCGCTCGACAGGGCGGTCTCGACCGCCAACGGCCTCGCGGTCCTCAAGGGCAACATCGCGCCCGATGGCTGCGTCATCAAGCCCTCCGCCGCCGAGCCGCATCTCCTGAAACACTCCGGCCCGGCGCTGGTCTTCGAGGATTACGACGCGATGATGCGCGCCGTGAACGACGAGAGCCTCGACGTCACCAAAGACCACATCATGGTGCTGAAGAACTGCGGCCCGGTCGGCGGGCCGGGCATGCCGGAATGGGGCATGATGCCGATCCCCAAAAAGCTGCTGAAGCAGGGCGTGCGTGACATGCTTCGCATTTCGGACGCGCGCATGTCGGGCACCAGCTACGGCGCCTGCGTCCTCCATGTCGCGCCCGAAGCCTATATCCGGGGGCCGCTGGCGGCGGTCAGGACCGGCGACGTCATCAGCGTCGATGTCGAGGCGCGCACGATCTCGGTGAACCTGACGGGTGCGGAGATCACCGAACGGCTGAAAGTATGGACCCCGCCCGACCGCGATTATCCGCGCGGCTGGGGCAAGATGTCGGCAGCCCATATCCGGCAGGCCGACAAGGGCTGCGACTTCGACTATCTCGAAGGCACGGCGAAAATCCCCGAGCCGGAGATCCATTGACCCGTCAATCCCCATGGGGATGCGCGGGTCGCAAATCCCCGCCCCCATGACCTGACGGATAATGCCCTCGCAGATGGCGCGCAGCCCCGCGTGCCCGATTCCGCGAGGCTTGCCATGACCGATACGCCAAGGCTGACCCTGCCGCTGCTCGCCGCAGGCCAGGCGCAGAAGCACGTCACCCATAACGACGCGCTGACGCGGCTCGACGCCCTCATTCATCTCGCGGTGCAGAGCCGCGGCCAGACGACGCCGCCGTCTTCGCCGGACACGCTCGCCGCCTTCATCGTGCCGGCCGGCGGCACGGACGTGTTCGCCGGCCGCGAAGACGAACTGGCGATCTTCGAGGATGGCGGCTGGACCTTCCTCGAACCGCGCGCCGGCTGGCAGGCCTGGATCGAGGACGAGGCCGAGCACCATGTCTGGACCGGTGCGGAGTGGCGGCGCTCTCAGCCCGAGAGCAGCCTCGGCGCGAGCCTCTGGGGCGTCAACACGGCAGCCGACACGACGAACCGCCTCGCCGTCTCCTCGCCCGCGACCTTGCTCAGCCATGCCGGCGATGACCATCGCCTGACACTGAACAAGGCGGCGGCGTCCGACACCGCCAGTCTCCTTCTCCAGAACGGCCTCTCCGGGCGCGCCGAGATCGGCCTCGCAGGCGACGACGATCTCCAGATGAAGGTCAGCGCCGACGGGACGGCCTGGACGCAGGCGCTGACGATCGACCGGGCGACGGGCCTCGTCTCCCTGCCGGCCTCGCCCTGGGCGCGCGAGACCGCCCGCCGGAACCTGCTGATCAACGGCGACATGCAGGTCAACCAGCGCGGCTTCGCCGGGGGCGCGCTCGCGGCCGGCGTCCATGGCTTCGACCGCTGGAAGGCCGATTCCGGCGGCGCGACCCTGTCGCGCAGCGGCTTCGACCTGACGCTGACATCCGGCGCCATCGTCCAGCCGGTCGAGCCGGCGCTCTGGGGCGTCCCGTCCTTCGCGTCCACGCCATTGACGCTCTCGGTCGAGGATCTGGCCGGCGGCGACCTGACGGTCGGCATCGGCAGCGCGAGCGGCACGATCACGCCCGGCGGCGGGCGGCGTTCGGTGACGCTGACGCCCGCGGCTGGCGACAGCGGAACGCTCGCGGTCAGGCTTTCGCCGACCTCGGCGGCGGTCACCTTCCACCGGATCAAGCTCGAAGCCGGCGCTTCGGCGAGCCTCTGGGACGACCGGCCGTTGACGGAAACCCATCTCCTTTGCCGGCGCTACTACAGCAGGCTCGACGGCGGGATGCTGCTGGACGCCTATCAGGCGACAGGCTGTTCCTTCCAGCAATTTCTGCCCTTTTCGGTCCCGATGCGAACGACGCCGACGGCGACGGTGACGATCGGCATTCAGGACAACATTCTGGGAACCGAGCGCGGCATCACCGTGCTTTCGCCGACGCTCGCCTTCGCGCGGATGACGGCGGCGGCGACCGGCCGGTTCTATGTCTTCCTCAGCGACATCGCCTTCGACGCCGAGCTTTGAAGGCCGGGTCGTATCAGTCGCTCACCGGCCTGCGCGCCTTGAGCAAGGCGAGCAGGCCCGCATCGCGGCGCGCCTCCAGCTCCGCGATCGAGAGGCCGCCGGCCTCATCGGCCACGCCCGCCACGATCTTTCGCGTGACCTCGTCATTGAGGGAAGGGTTGCCCAGCGAGGCCCAGCGCCGCTCCTGGCTCGGCCCGAGATGCGCGAGATAGCCGGCGATGCCGCCCTCGCCGCCGCCGAGATGATAGGTCATGTGCGGCCCCATCAGCGCCCAGCGCAGACCGGGACCGTGGCACAGCGCGGCGTCGATCTCGGCGACGCTGGCGACGCCCTGCTCGACGAGATAAACGGCCTCGCGATAGAGCGCCGAGGCCAGCCGGTTGGCGATATGACCCGGCATCTCGCGGTTCAGCACCACTGGTCTGCGGTCGAGGCTGCGGTAGAAGGCGCAGGCCCGCGCCACCACATCGGCATCCTCGCCCACGATCTCGACCAGCGGCACGAGATGGGGCGGATTGAACGGATGGGCGACGATGATGCGCTCAGGCGTCGCGCAATCGGCGACGATGGCGCTGCGCACCAGCGCCGAGGTGCTGCTGGCGATGATGGCGTCGGGCGCGGCCAGCGCATCGATTTCGCGCAGCAGAGCGCGCTTCACGGCCTCGTTTTCCGGCCCGTTCTCCTGGACGAACTGCGCGCCGGCCAGGGCCTGAGCAAGATCGCTGCCGATCTCGAATTGACCGGTGGTGACGAGGCCGAGATCGTCCAGCTGCGCGCGCGCACGAGCGACATAGGCGCGGAACTTTGGCCCCGCCTCTGGTGAGGGATCATAGGCCGCGACGTTCAGTCCATGGGCCATGGCCAGCGCGGCCCAGCTCGCGCCGATCATGCCCGCGCCGACGATGGCGACGCGCGAAATCTCGCTCGTCATCGCCATCTCACTGCGGCTTCAGTCCGGTCGCCTTGATCACGGTGCTCCATTTCGTCATCTCGCTGTCGATCAGGGCCGCCGCATCCGCCGGCGTGCCGGGCTTGGGCGTCACGCCCTGCAGCTTCATCGCCGCGAGCGCCTTGGGCGAGTTCAGCGCCTTGACGATCTCGGCGTTGAGCTTGTCGACGATCGGCTGCGGCGTCCCGGTAGGCGCCAGAACGCCGAACCAGGAGCCGATCTCGAAATCGACCAGCCCCTGCGAGATCGCGGTCGGGTAGGTCGGCATGAAGGGCGAAGGCTCGCGGCCCGTGGTGGCGATCGCCTTGAGCGAGCCGGCGTTCACATGCTGCAGCACCGAGGGGATGGTGTCGAACATCACCTTGACCTGACCGCCGATCATGTCGGTCATCGCCGGCCCCGAGCCGCGATAGGGCACATGGCCGAGCTTGGTGCCGGCGCGCGCATTGAATATCTCGCCGGCGAGATGCTGCGGCGAGCCGTTGCCGGAGGAGGCGTAGTTGAACTCGTCGGGCTTGGCCTTGGCGAGCGCGATCAGCTCGGGGATGGTCTTGGCCTGCACCGACGGGTGCACGACGAGGGCCAGGCCCACCGTGCCGGCGAGGCTGATGGGGGTGAAATCCTTCTTCAGGTCGAAGCCGGGCTTTGCCTGCAGGCCCATATTGATCGAATGGCTGGTGAGCGCGCCCATCAGCAGCAGGTAGCCGTCGGGGGTAGCCCGGGCCACGGCCGCCGCGCCGACGCTGCCGGCCGCCCCGGCGCGGTTCTCGACCACGACGCGCTGGCCCAGCGTCTGCGACAATTCCTCGGCGATGACGCGACCGATGATGTCGGTCGCGCCACCCGGCGCATAGGGCACCAGCAGCGTGACCGGCTTGTTGGGATAGGCCTGCGCGAGGACCGGCGCGGCGGCTGCGAGCGAAAGCGCGGCGAGCGCGCCGGTCAGGAGATGGCGTTTCAGCATGGGAATTCCTCCGGTTGTGATGGCGGGCCGTTTTTAAGTCCAGGCCTCGCGGAAAGGGGTTTGATTGGCGTCAGCAGAAGTCGAAATCGCAGCCTTCGTCGGCCTGCAGGACCGTGGTCAGGTAGAGCCCTCGATAGCCGCGAGAAGGCTCGGTGAGATGGGCGGGCGGCTGCCATTCGGTCTGGCGGCGCGTCAGTTCGGCCTCGTCGACCAGCAGTTCGATCCGCCGCGCCGGCACGTCGAGGCTGATCAGGTCGCCGTCGCGCACCAGCCCGAGCGGGCCGCCGACCGCCGATTCGGGCGTGATGTGCAGCACGATGGTCCCGAAAGCCGTGCCGCTCATGCGGGCGTCGGAAATGCGGACCATGTCCTTGACGCCGGCCTGCGCCAGTTTTTTAGGGATCGGCAGATAGCCGGCCTCGGGCATGCCGGGCGCGCCCCTGGGGCCGGCATTGCGCAGCACCAGCACGTCATCGGCCTTCACATCGAGCGCGGGATCGTCGATCCGCCGCACCATGTCCTCGACCGAGTCGAACACCACCGCCCGGCCGGTATGGCTGAGCAGCGCGGGCGAGGCCGCCGAATGCTTGATGACCGCGCCGCCGGGCGCGAGGTTGCCGCGCAGCACCGCCATGCCGCCGGTCTGCTTCAGCGGGGCCGCCGCGCTGCGGATGATCGTCTGGCCCGGAACCTCCTCGGCCGCGTCCGCGATCTCGCCGATGGTCTTGCCGCAGATCGTCATGGCCTCATAGTCGAGATGGCCGCGCAGCTCCTTCAGCAGCTTGGGCATGCCGCCGGCCCAGTGGAAATGCTCCATGTAGTGGTCGCCGGACGGCTTCAGGTCGATCAGAACCGGCGCCTCGCGGCCGATCTGGTCGAACTCATCGAGGTCGATCGTCATGCCGGCCCGACGCGCGATCGCGCTGAGATGCACCAGCCCGTTGGTCGAGCCGCCGATCGCCTGCAGCACCACCATCGCGTTGCGGAAGGCGGCTTTGGTCAGGAGTTCGGTCGGCTTCGGCCCGCTTTTGGCCAGCGCCACCGCCTGCCTGCCGCTGGCCTCGGCCGCGCGGATGCGGTCGGCATGGGTCGCGGGGATGGTGCCCGAGCCCGGCAGCGCGATGCCGAGCGCCTCGACGAGGCAGCCCATCGTGCTCGCCGTGCCCATCACCATGCAGGTGCCTTGCGTCGGCGCGAGCCGCCCGCTCAACACCTCGATCTCGGCCTCGTCGATCTGGCCGGCGCGGTGCTGGCCCCAGAGCCTGCGGCAATCGGTGCAGGCGCCAAGCACCTCGCCCTTGTGGTGGCCGACCAGCATCGGCCCGGTGATCAGCTGGATCGCCGGGACATCGGCCGAGACCGCGCCCATCAACTGCGCCGGCACGGTCTTGTCGCAGCCGCCGATCAGCACCACGGCGTCCATTGGCTGGGCGCGGATCATCTCCTCGGTGTCGATCGCCATGAGGTTCCGCAGGAACATCGAGGTCGGGTTCGAGAACGATTCGTGGATCGAGACCGTCGGGAACTCCATCGGCAGGCCGCCGGCCAGCATGACGCCGCGCTTGGCGGCCTCGATCAGGCGCGGGACGTTGCCATGGCAGGGGTTGAAGTCGCTGAACGTGTTGGTCAGGCCGATGATCGGCCGGTCGAGCGCGTCGTCGGAGAAGCCGGCCGCCTTGATGAAGGCCTTGCGCAGGAACAGCGAGAAGCCGGGGTCGCCATAGCTGGCGAGATTGCGGCGCATGCCGCTGGCGGCGGGCTTCTTGGGGTCGTCGGCGGTCGTCATGGCGGGAAGAGACTTGCTGCGGCGGTGATTGTCAACAATCATGTCGCCAAGGAGAGAGCCATGAGCGCCGTCCCGCTGAAGTTCGCCGCGCCCGACCGCATGCGCGCCATCGCGGATGCGATCGAGGAGGAGATCGTGCTCGGCTGGCTTTTGCCGCGCGAGCGGCTGATCGAGGAGGAACTCGCGGCGCGCTTTGCCGTGAAGCGCCATGTCGTGCGCGAGGCGCTGGCCGAGCTGGAGCGCGACGGGCTGGTCGAGCGCGTTCCCAACAAGGGCGCGGCGGTGAAGCGGCTCGATCCCGACGAGGTGCGCCAGATCTATTCGGTGCGCGAGGCGCTGGAGACGCTGGCGGCCGCGCAAATCCCGCTGCCGGCGGACGCGGCCGTCTTGGCTGCGCTCCGCACCGTCCAGGAACGTCATGCGGCTGCCGTCGCCGAGGGCGACGCCCGCGCGGCCTTCCGCGCCAACATGGCCTTCCACGAGACGCTGTTCGCCGCCTGCGGCAACCGCCATCTCGTCGAGCTGATCCAGATGATGGCCCAGAAGGTCCATGGCGCACGCTCGATCACGGCGGCGAGCCCGCAGCATCTGGCGCTCGCCCGCGACGAGCATGCCGCGATGGTCGCGGCGCTGGAGAGCGGGGACCGCGACCGGCTCGTCGTGCTCTGCCGCGACCACCTGATCCCCTCGCGCGACGCCTATATCGCGACGGTGGAAGGCAGGGTCGGCCGGCCGGTTCAGTCCGCGTAGACGCTCTTCACATGCGCGTTGATCGCCGCGATGTCGGGCAGCGCGCCGCCATTGCGCGCCGCCAGATGGCCCTCGTGCCAGTACCAGTCGTCGAAGCCGACATTCAGCCGCCTGTAACCGGCCTCGGCCAGCAGCGTGCGCATCTGCTCGCGCCTCGGCTCGACGAAGTTGTGCTCGATGGTGAAGAGCGCAATCGCGTGGCGGTAAAGGTCGATCGTCCGCAGGATGTCGAGTTCCGAGCCCTCGGTGTCGAGCGAGACATAGTCGAAGCCAGAACCGCCCTGCCCGTCGCTTGCGTCCATCTCGTCGAAGGTGATGGTCGAGACCGTGATCAGGCCGTTCTCGCTGATCGCTTGCTTTCGGTGTTCGGCATAACCGTCGGCATCGGCGTATTCGGCGAGCGTGCCGATCTCCTGCGAGGCGACGAAGGAGAGCAGTTGCCCGCCCTCGCGATGGACCGCCTTCTCGAGACAGGTCGCGGTCCGGCTCGCCTTCAGCGTGGCGAAGAGCAGCGGATTGGGCTCGACCAGCACGCCGCCCCAGCCATGGTCGCGCTCGAGGAACAGGGTGTTTGAGTGCAGCACGCCGTCGAAGGCGCCGATCTCGGCGAAGCGCCCGCCTTGGCGACCGAGGCACATCGCCAGCACCCAGCGCTCCTGCTCGATCTGCGAATGGGTCGGCGTCTCGAATGCGTCCTGCCAGGACAGGGGAGGGACGGAGGACGATGTCGGCATGAGTGTCGGGGCTTCCGCTCGGGCGGCCTGAGCGCCGCGCTGCGATTGGTAGCCCAGCCGGACGACGGAGGGAAACCGCGCAGGAGCGCTCAGCCGAAGCGGCGCGGCCTGAGGCCGGCGTGGAACCATGAGATCATCGAAAAGATGTCATGCACCGGCAGCCCCGTCGCCGCCTGCACGGCGGCCGCATAGGGCGGCATGTTGGTGCATTCGAGCACGATCGCGCCGATATCCGGATGCTTCGCGACCAGCGCCAGCGCCGCATCGACGACATCCTGCCGGGCGAGGTCGATATCCATGTCGTCGCTTTCGGCCCCGATCAGCACGCGGAAGAATTCGCGGCCATGCTCGGTCCCGGCAACGGCTGTATCGAGCGGCACGCCGGCTCCCGCCAGATGCGCCGGCGTCAGGCTCTCGGCGCAGACCGTGACGATGCCGACGCGTTTGCCCGGCGGCAGCGTCGCCTGCACCCATGGGACCTGCATCAGCGCCGAGGTCGCGACCGGCACCTCAAGCGCCGCCGCCAACTCCTGCTGAAACAGCGCCAGAAACCCGCAATTGGTGGTGATCGCCTCGGCCCCGAGCGAAATCAGCTCGCGCCCCGCCGCGATGAAATCCGGCAGCAGCCCTTCCGCCCCCTTCATCACGACCTTGTCGGGGCTCGCGCCGCGCACCACGCGGTAGAGCACCGGAAACGGCCAGGTCCCGGCGTTGCCCATATCGCCGGGAATGCGCGGAAACCGCGCCTCCAGCATCAATATGCCGAGCGGCGCGCCATAGATCGCCTTGCCGCCGCGCGCGATCGCACTGCCTGTCGCGCTGTCGCTGACCGTCATGGAAAAGCCTCGCAGGAACCCGTCGCGACAGGGTTAGCGCGGCGCAAGCGCACACGCCAGTCAGGCAGTTGTTGGCGCGGGCAAAGGAGGGGCTGGCTGGGGCGGGAGGATTCGAACCTCCGAATGGCGGTACCAAAAACCGCTGCCTTACCACTTGGCGACGCCCCACCGGTGCGCGCCTTCTAGAATGCGTCGCTGGCTTGTGCAACCGGCCTCGCGGCCCGCGCGACATCGCGCCGGGAGAAATCGTCGGGCCTTCCCTCCGGCGCTGTTGCATCGCCGGGCGGCGCTGGCTATAAGCCCGCCATCACATGATCGGAGTGTAGCGCAGTCTGGTAGCGCACTACGTTCGGGACGTAGGGGTCGCAGGTTCAAATCCTGCCACTCCGACCAGTGATTTCAGGACAAGGCCGTTCCCGACCGCCTTTTCGCCCGTCTGATCGCGAGCCACGCCACAGCGGCAGCCCGGCTGGCAACCGCCCGCCGCCTCGTGTATGAGCTTGCCCCGATCAGGAGCGCCGCCGACCCATGAAACGCCTCACCATTCTGCTTGGCCTGTTCGCCGCTTCCGTCGCGCTCGCGGGCTGCGACAAATGCGGCGATCCGGTGAAGTTCTTCACGCCGGCCAAGGCCTGCGGCGACACGAAACCGGCTGGCTGAACGACAGACTGCCGTCAACGAAAAAGGCCGGGGCGCGCGCCCGGCCTTTTCGATTCGCTTGTGGCCGATGATCAGCCGCGCTTCTCGACCAGCGACCAGCCGACGCCAGTGAAGCAGGCCGCCAGCGCAACCTTGAGCGCATCGCCGATCAGGAAGGGCTGCACGCCATGGATGAAGGCCTTGTCGAGGCCCAGTCCCGTGGCGCCGCTCGCCATCTGCGCGCCGAGAGCAAGCCAGAGGAAGCCCGCCGTCATCATCACGATCTCGGCCAGCGCCAGACCTCCGACGAGGCGCAGCCATGACGCGCCGCGCCGCGCCGCCCAGCCGGCGATCGCGGCCATCAGCACGAAGCCGATCAGAAAGCCGCCGGTCGGGCCCATCAGATAGGCCAGGCCCGGCGCGACGGGCGGGGTGTTGGTGAAGACCGGCAGGCCGGCGAGGCCGTATCCGATATAGAGCATGACCGTCGCCGCGCCGAGACGCGAGCCATAGGCGGCCCCGATCGAGAGCACGGCCAGCGTCTGCAGGGTCATCGGCACCGGCCAGAACGGCGCCTTGATCTTGGCCGCCAGCACCATCAGCAGGCTGCCGGCGACGGCGAGCGCGAGATTGCGAAGCAGCGTGGCGCGCGCGCCCGAAACGGCGGGGAGCGCCGCATTGACAAGGCTCGGGGCGTGAAGGGGATAGCTCTGCGCCATGGGATTTGGTCCTGTTCATCGGGGCTGCGCTTTGCAGCCGTCGCTTTCCGTCTATAGGAAATGCCGCAACGCCCCACAAGCGCCCGGCCCGGTGCGCGAACGGGCAACCCGGCAGGCGCAATGCGCCGATGCCTCCGCCAAAGCCTGCAGCCTTGCGCCTGCGGATCGGACCACGATGAGCGACGAGATCGAGTTCGACCGCACGGCCGCCCCCGCAGGCGAGGTGGCGCAGCTCTCCCCGCTGGTGCGCCGGCTGATCGCCGGCAATGCCGGCCCGATGACCTTCACCGGCACCTGCACCTACATCGTCGGGCGCGGCCGCGTCGCGATCATCGATCCCGGCCCCGACGATCTCGGCCATATCGCGCGGCTGCTGGCGGCGATCGGCAGCGAGACCGTCAGCGACATCGTCGTCACCCACACCCATCGCGACCACTCGCCCGCCGTGCCGGCGATCAGGGCCGCGACCGGGGGGCGCATCGTCGGTTGCGGCCCGCACCGGCCGGCGCGCGAACTCGCGCTCGGCGAGATGAACCCGCTCGACGCCGCCGCCGACCGCGACTACGCGCCCGATCTCGAAATGCAGCATGGCGACGCCATTGCCGGGCGCGGCTGGACCCTGCAGGCGGTGGCGACGCCGGGCCACACCGCCAACCACCTCGCCTTCACGCTGGCGGAGGAGCAGACGCTGTTCTCCGGCGACCACGTCATGGCCTGGTCGACCTCGATCGTCGCCCCGCCGGACGGCTCGATGGCGGATTACATGGCCTCGATCGAGACGCTGCGCGGCATGGAGCATGTCCGCTACTGGCCCGGCCATGGCGGCCCGGTCGAGGAGCCGCAGCGCTTTCTGCGCGGGCTGGTGCAGCACCGCCGCCAGCGCGAGGCCGCGATCCTGAACCGCCTCTCGGCGGGAGACGACACCATCGCCGCCATGGTGCCGCCGATCTATCAGGGGCTGCCGGTCGCGCTGCATGGCGCGGCCTCGCTCTCGGTGCTGGCGCAGCTGGAGGATCTGGTCCTGCGTGGCCTCGTCGCCTGCAACGACCCGCTGCCGCAGCTTGCCAGCCTATACCGCAAGGTCTGACCGCTCACCGCGCCTCGACCAGCAGATCGACCTCGTCGACAAACGCCGCGATCCAGGCCGCATTCGCGCCAAAATCATGGCTGCCGAGCCGGGAGGCCGAGCGGATGTCGATGCGGCTGCCATCGGCGCGCGGGCGCACCCGGATGGTGATGTCGTCGGAGAAGCGCAGAACCGGCGTGCGGGCCACAGCCTCGATCCGGCCCGCCCCGCTGCGGCCGCCGGGCCGTACCGATTCCAGAACACGCCAGCCCTGCGCGATCGCCGCCCTGCGCGCAATGTCGAAGGCGACCTCCGCCGGCAGTTCGAGCACGATCGGTAGCGCCTTCGGATAGGCCTGGCGCTGCAGCCGCCGCGCTTCTGCCGGGACATCGGGCGGCACGCGCCCCTTGCGCGCATCGAGCGCGATGCGCGAGCGGCTGAAGGCGGGCGGGTCGTCGATATCGGTCGAAACGTCGTTGAGGCGCGGCAGCGTCGCCAGCTTGAACGCCGCATAGGCCGCCGGCGCAAGCAGCACGAGCGAAAGAAGGAAAGCCTGCGCCGCCATGCCGACCCCGCGATGCCCCGATTGCCAGATCCGCATGAACGCCGCGACCGACAGCAGCAGCGCGAGCCATACGATGAGATAGGCCCCGATGATCGGCGCCAGACCCTGCTCGCTCGGCTCGGCCATGCGGAAGGCGACGAGTGCGACGAGCAGCACCGCGAGCGAAAACCACGCCAGCCGCCGGCTCCAGAGCGCGGTGCGCGAGACAGGCTCCTCGAAGACGAGACGGCGATGCATGGCTCATTGAGTGACGTGGCGGCGGCCGGAAGGCAAGTGGAGCGCCGGCGCGTGGCGGCGGCCTTACAGTCCGACCGCTGCGCCCTCACACCCCCGGAAAACGATAGTCCCTGAACTGCTCGCGCAGCGCCGTCTTCTGGATCTTGCCTGTCGCGGTATGCGGGATCGCCTCGACCAGCACGACATCGTCGGGCAGCCACCATTTCGCGATCTTGCCCTCCATGAAAGCGAGCATCGCCGCCTTGTCCGGCGCGCGCCCCGGCTTTGGCACGATCACCAGCAGCGGCCGCTCGTCCCATTTCGGATGGACGACGCCGATCACGGCGGCCTCCGCGACATCGGGATGGCCGACGGCGAGGTTTTCCAGATCGATCGAGGAGATCCACTCCCCGCCCGACTTGATCACGTCCTTGGAGCGGTCGGTGACCTGCATATAGCCATGCGCGTCGATGGTGCCGACATCGCCGGTGTCGAAGAAGCCGTGCTCGTCGAGGATCTCCTCGTCCTCGCGCCGGAAATAGGCTTTCGAGACCGCCGGCCCACGCACCTTCAGCCGGCCGAAGGTCGTGCCGTCCCAGGGCATGTTCTTGCCGGCATCGTCGGTGATCCGGAACTCGACGGTGAAGGGCGGGTGGCCCTGCTTCATCTTGAGGTTGAGCAGGGCGTCGCCGTCGAGATGCCCGTAGGCCGGCTTGACCGAGCAGAACGAGCCGACCGGGCTCATCTCGGTCATGCCCCAGGCATGCGAGACGGTGACGCCGTATTTGCGCTCGAAGGTCTCGGTCATGGCGCGCGGACAGGCCGAGCCGCCGATCATGACGCGCTTCAGCGTGGACAGCCCCTGCCCCGTCGCCTCGAGTTGCTGCAGCAGCCCGAGCCAGACCGTCGGCACGGCCGCCGTCATGGTGACGCCCTCGCTCTCCAGCAGTTCCAGCAGCGATGTCCCGTCGAGTTTGGCGCCCGGCAGCACGAGCTTGGCCCCCGTCATCGGCGCGGAATAGGCCAGCGACCAGCTATTGGCGTGGAACAGCGGCACCACCGGCAGCACCGTGTCGCGCGAGGACAGCGCCAGGAAGTCCGGCGCGGCGCAGGCCAGAGCGTGCAGCACGTTGGAACGGTGCGAATAGAGCACACCCTTGGGGCCGCCGGTCGTGCCCGAGGTGTAGCAGAGGCCGGCCGCCGTGTTCTCGTCGAGCGTCGCCCAGGCGAAATCCTCGTCCGCGCCCGCGATCCACGCCTCATAGGCGACCGCGCCCTTCAACGTGGTGTCGGGCATATGATAATCGTCGGTCAGGATGACGTAGCGCTCGATCGACGGCAGCTTGTCCTCGATCTGCTCCATCAGCTTGACGAAGGTCAGATCGAGGAAGAGCAGCCGGTCCTGCGCATGGTTGATGATCCAGGCGATCTGCTCGGGGAAGAGCCTGGGATTGACAGTGTGCGTTATCGCCCCGATGCCGGTGATGCCGTACCAGAGTTCGAGATGACGCTCGCTGTTCCAGGCCAGGGTCGCGATGCGGTCGCCCTGCCTGATCCCCGCATCGTCGAGCCGGCGCGCTACCTTGAGCGCGCGCTGGCGGATCTGGGCGTAGGTCGTGCGCCTGAGACTGCCGTCCTCCACCGCGCGGCTGACGACCTCGCGCCCGCCATGCTGGATGGCGGCATGGTCGATGATCCGGTGCAGCAGCAGGGGCCAGTCCTGCATCAAGCCGAGCATGGGCGTCTCTCCGGATTCGTTCTTGTCTTTGTCGCCCCTATGCTAGCTGCCCCGGCGACCGCTTGGGAAGCAGCCAGCGAGACGGGCTATCGTCCGGTCAGTTGAACGCCTTCCAGTTGAGCGACCGCCTGCGCGCCGCGTCGATCTGCGTCTTGGTGTAGACATGGCGCTTCATGATGCGGAGATAAATCTCGGCGGGGACGCGATTGGGATTGTCGCCGATCACCTCGCGGTTGCCATCCCAGATTAGCGGCCACATGTGATAGGTTCCGTAGTAGCTCATCGAGACCTTCGACAGCATCGCGCCGGCTGCCGGTACGTAGTGCATCGCCATGACATCGGAGGCTGGCGGGGGACCAGGCGACGGATTGGGCGGCAACGGTCCGGCGTCGTGGTCAGTGCGCAAGCGGTCGAGGTCAGCCTGCATCCGGCTCGCCGGAATAGCCGGATTGAGCGTCAGCATGGCGAAACCGCGGACAACGACCGCCCCCAGCGGTCCCAGGAGGTCAAGCTTTTTGGCCAGCGCCGCATCCAGTGCCCAGTTGCGAACGACGAAGAGCGGTGCGTTGCTCAGTTGGAAGTTCACGTTGTAATAACGCGAGAGGTCGTCGAGGCTCGCGAACACACCATAGCGGTCGAAGATGCGGGCGCTTCCGCCGCTTCGACCGACCAGGATACGATGGCCGACTGCTTTCCCGTTGCGGATCCCGCTGATCGACACCGCCACGACACCCTCGGTCTGGCTGGCATGCTGCACGAGTTGCTGCCAGGTCTTGACAAAGCCCGTCTGCACCTCGGTGAAATTGGCGCCGAGCCCGCGTAAGGCTGTCCGGAACTCACCAATCGACATCCCTCCCTTGAAGATGTCGTCGAGCGAGCGGCCGGTTCCTTTCACCACGTCGGCAAGCGGCACGACGAGCCGTGTCCCTGTGAGTTGCATTGCCTGCGCAGCCGCGATCGGGGCGCAGAGCCCGCCCTTGATATGTCGCCAGACCGCAAGGTTGGCCCCCCCCCTGCACGATACGGCCGACAAAGGGCGCAAGGACGCTGCTCGCACCCCGCATGACTCGGCCGACCGGCACCACGCTGAGCAGGCGCAACACATCTTGCGCGATGCCGAGCTTGGTGCCCTCGGCCGCGCCGGCGCCGAGCGTCATCATGTCGAGCGCGATAGCCTCGCCGATGCGCGTGGGCGCCGTCGCCACATCCTCTAAACTGGCGCTCGTAGTCGCCAACAGCACAACCGCGAGATTGTCTGGATAGGCGTCGACCCAGGCTTTCGCGTCGCGATGGCGGGCGGGACCGCTGAAGTTCTTCCTGTAGAAGTCGGCGAGTTCGGCGGCGACCATCATGGCTCTCTCCCCTGATCTGCAAGAACGATGGCGAGACGATGCCCGCGGCTGCCGGGTCGCGCCGTTCCCCGGGGAACAAGCCGCCGTGGAACCGCCCGGCACGGATCACGCCCTCATTGCAAAAAAGCAGATTCGTCGGAAATCGCCCTGGAAAGAATGCTCCAGATGTCTCAGCAGGCCATCTGGAGCATCTTCCGATGTCCGCTTCGCAACATCCGCAGCGATAGTCTCACGGCTGGCTATCCTCGCCAAGACAGCGTCTTCGGGCTCGCGCGAAGCCCCACGATGGGTTAGGTCGGATGGGTCCGCTTCCGGAGCATGGCCTGTGCCCGCAACCAACGCCGCCCCCCGTCCCGAGCCGGCCGAACCCGACCGCGTCTGGTTCCGCTTCCTGCGCCTGCATGCGAGGCTGCTTGGCCAGATGACGCAGCGCATCCGTGCGCTCGGCCTTTCGATCCCGCAATTCGACCTGCTCTCGACCCTCACCGAGCGCGAAGGCATCAGCCAGAGCGAACTCGCCGAGCGGCTCTACGTCACCAAAGGCAATGTCTCGGGCCTCGTCGACCGGCTGGTTCAGGCGGGCCTCGTCGAGCGCCGCGCCATCGCCGGCGACCGCCGCTCCTATGCGATGCATCTGACGCCCGAGGGCCGCCGCCTCGCCGAGGCCGGCATCGCGGCGCAGCGCGATTTCGTCGCGCAGACGCTGGGCAAGCTGCGCAACGACGACCTCGCCGAACTCGACCGGCTGGTCGTCGCCTGGCGCGAGGTCGCCCGCGCCGTCGAGGCCGGCTGAGCGGCCGCCGATCATGCCGGAGCCGATCGACCTCACCGCGCCGGCCGCGCAATTGCGCGAGGCCCTGCTGGCGCGACGCTTCAACGCCTCGGAACTGCTGGAGGCGAGCTTTGCCCGCATCGACGCGCTCAACCCTGCGCTGAACGCCGTTATCGCGCAGGACCGCGACGCGGCGCGGGCCATGGCGAAGGCCTCCGACGAGCGGCTGGCGAGCGGCGCGGCGCGCCCGCTGGAGGGGCTTCCGGTCACGATCAAGGACGCCTTCGACGTCGCGGGCCTGCCCTCCTCGGGCGGCCTGCCGGCCTATCGCGAACGCCTGCCGGAGCAGGACGCCGCCGCCGTGGCGCGGCTCAGGGCAGCCGGCGTCGTCATCATCGGCAAGACCAACGTCCCTGTCTTCTCGGGCGATTTCCAGAGCTACAATCCGGCCCATGGCGTGACCAACAACCCGTGGAACGCAGCCCATTCGCCCGGCGGCTCGTCTGGAGGGGCCTGCGTTTCGGTCGCGACCGGAATGGCCGCCTTCGAACTCGGCTCCGATCTCGGCGGCTCGATCCGCTCGCCGGCCCATGCCTGTGGCGTCTACGGCCTGAAGACGAGCTGGGGGCTGGTTTCGAGCTGGGGCGCGATCCCGCCGCCGCCCGAGCGCCGCACGCCGCGCAACGCCGATCTTCTGGTCGCCGGCCCGATCACGCGCAGCGCAGCCGATCTCGACATGATCCTGCCTGTGCTCGCCGGCCCGCGCGACACGAATCTCGCAGGTCCGACCCTTCCGCCCCCGCGCCAGGTCGAACCGCACGGCCTGAGGATCGCGCTCTGGGCCGACGACGCGTTTGCACCTGTCGATGCCGAGGTCGCGGACGCCGTGCGCGAGGCCGGACGTAGGCTCAGCCGCGCAGGCGCGATCGTCGACGAGACCGCCCGGCCGAGCCTGCGCTTTTCCGAGGCCTTCGAGGTCTATGCGCTGCTCAACCACGCTGTCGTGGCCTATGGCCTGCCGCCAAAAGTGCGCGCCCGCATCCAGACTCAAGGAGCGAACTATGCGCGCGGCGATCTCTCGCATCAGGCGCTGCAGGCGCGCGGCGCAGGGATGACGCCTGGCCTCTATCAGGAGATCGGCCAGCGCCGGCTGACGCTGAAACGGCAATGGGCCCGCTTCTTCCAGAGTTACGACGTGCTGCTCTGCCCGCCCGCGCCGGTCGCCGCGATCCTGCACGACCATAGCCCCGACATCCACGCGCGGCGCCTGAGCGTGAATGGCAGGCAGCGGCCCTATCTCGATTTCCTGCTCTGGGCTTCGCTCGCGACCGGCGCGGACCTGCCGGCGCTGTCGGCTCCGATTGGCCTGTCGAAAGCCGGCCTGCCGCTCGGCGTCCAGATCATCGCGGGCGCGGGCGAGGACCGCCTGGCGATCACGGTCGGCGCGATGCTGGAGCAGGCCGGCTGCAGCTATAGGGTGCCGCCTATTACAAGCGCCTGAGAGTCCCCATCTGTCTCGAACTCGCTCCGGTGAGTCGGCTGGCGTGGCCTTCGAGAGCCGGAGCGGAGCGGACTTCCAGTCCGTGAGCACCGGCAGCGCAGAAGACCTCAGTCAGACGGCCGCCGGAGTAGAGTTCGGGACGGGCTCTACGCCGCGACCTTGATCTTCTCGATCGTCGCGCGCCCTCCCGCCCCCTGCTTCAGCACCAGCCGCTCATCGGCCGCGATCGCGCCGAGCTGCACGTCGCTGTCGGGCAGCACCGCCGTCGCCAGCTTGTTGACGAAGACGATCACCGGCTGGCGGCTGGCCTGAGCCCAGCGCTTGAACTGCCCGTAGAACGGCTCCTTGCGCCAGGCCCCGGCCGCGCCCGGATCGACCTGCGCGAACAGCCAGCGCGTCGTCGGGTCCATGGTCAGCACGAAGCGGCTCTTGTCGGGCTTCCAGTCCGGCCCGAGGAAGTCCTGCGTCATCCACAGGCAGAAGAAGGCGCGGCAGTGCTGCGGCCGCCTCTCGTGGATGCCGCAGCCGCGCCCGGGCTGGCAATGCCGGCACCAGGTCCCGGCCGGGCTCTCGACGGCGGGCACCTCGTAGACCTTGCAGCACAAGGTGCAGGCGCCGCAGTCGCGGCCGGCTGCCGGCCGGTTCACCATGGTGGCGGGATCGATCAAGAAAGCCTCCGAAATCGCGGCCACCATGGCGACGGGGACCGGCTCTGGCAAGCTTGCGGCCGCGCTCGCAATGGCGTCAGGGGCGAAACGCCGCATTGCGCCAGAGTCTGCAGCGATCCGCGCGAAAATCGCTCAGCGCTTGCGTTGTCCTGGGTCTATGGTCGCATAAGCGATCCATCAAGCCCGGGAGCCTCACCGATGCTGTCCAACCTCGCCGTCCGCGACATCGAGACCCTGGTCCACCCCTACACCAACCTCGCGACCCATCGCGAGGTCGGGCCGCTGGTGCTGGAACGCGGCGAAGGCATTCATGTCTTCGACAGCGCCGGCAAGGACTATATCGAGGCGATGGCCGGCCTCTGGTGCACCTCGCTCGGCTACTCCAACCAGGAGCTGGTGGAGACCGCCTATGAGCAGATGAAGAAGCTGCCCTTCACCCACATCTTCTCCGGCCGCAGCCATGATCCGGCGATCGAACTGGCCGAGAAGCTGAAGGAGATCGCGCCCGTGCCGATCTCGAAGGTGTTCTACGGCGCGTCGGGCTCCGACGCCAACGACACCCAGATCAAGCTGGTCTGGTACATGAACAATGCGCTCGGCCGGCCCCACAAGAAGAAGATCATCTCGCGGCTGAAGGGCTATCACGGCGTCACCGTCGCCTCGGCCTCGCTGACCGGCCTGCCCAACAACCACATCGATTTCGACCTGCCGCTGCCCGGCATCCTGCACACCTCCTGCCCGCACCATTACCGCTTCGCCGAGCCCGGCGAGAGCGAGCAGGATTTTTCCTCGCGCATGGCCGCCGAACTGGAGGAGATGATCCTCCGCGAGGGGCCCGACACGGTGGCAGCCTTCATCGCGGAGCCGGTGATGGGCGCGGGCGGCGCGATCACGCCGCCTGACGGCTATTTCGAGAAAATCAACGCGGTTCTCGCGAAATACGACGTCCTCTTCATCGCCGACGAGGTCATCACCGGCTTCGGTCGCACCGGAAACATGTTCGGCACCACGACTTACGGGCTCGCCGCCGACACCCTCTCCTGCGCCAAGGCGATCACCTCGGCTTACTTTCCGCTCAGCGCCGTCATGATCAACGAGGCCGTCTACGAGGTACTGGTCGACCAGAGCCGCAAGATCGGCGTCTTCGGCCATGGCAACACCTATGCCGGCCACCCCGTCGGCTGCGCGGTGGCGGTCAAGACGCTGGAAATCTACCAGCGCGACAGGATCGTCGAGCATGTCCGCGCCGTGTCGCCGACCTTCCTGCGCTGCCTGCACAAGCTCGCCGACCATCCGCTCGTCGGCGAGGCGCGCGGCGTCGGCCTGATCGGCGGCATCGAACTGGTCAGGGACAAGCTCACCAAGGCTGCCTTCGAGGGCAAGAAGGGCGTCGGCGCGAAGTCGGTCTTTTTCGCACAGGGCGAGGGCCTGATCACGCGGGCGATGGGCGACCGCATCGCCTTCTGCCCGCCGCTGATCATCAAGGAGGCGGAGATCGAGGAGATGTTCGCCCGCTACGAGCGCGCGCTGAACAAGACGCTCGACTGGGCCAGGGCCGAGGGCCTGCTGGTCGCGTGACCAGCCTTCACGATTGTGACAGCCGGACACATCCGCGCACAAAACGCCTTGAAGTGTCCTGATTTAGGCCGCGCCGGCGGCGGTTTTGCCCGCGACTCTGGGATGGTCGGCGGCCAGGAACCGCCGGCGCCTTGCAGTCGCAGGACATCAGGAGCCATGATCACCCCAGACCCGCGTCGCCCGACGCAAGCCCCCGCGAGTTCTCCCCATGCCCCGGCGACGGAAGCCCAGACACCCCGCTTCCGCCCCATCGGAATACGCGCCGTTGCCGCGGGAACAAGATACGCATCGCGTGCGTTGCCTGACAGAGACCAGGAGCGGCGGGCCGAGACCCCCGGCGTTCTGCGACACGATCTCGACGAGTCATGACCGTGTGAGTTTATTCGAGACCCTCCATGCTTGACCGGCGCAGAGTTCTTCGGACTCTCGCCGGTCTTTTTTTGTCGGGCTTAGGTCTCGGCAGCGCCTACGCTTTCGGCTGGGTCCCGCTCAATCACCAGGTCACGCGCTACAGGATCGCGCCGCGCAACTGGCCGGCGGGCCGCCGCTTGCGGGTCGCGGTGATCGCGGATTTGCATGTCGGCGGACCGCATATGCCGGTCTCCCGTGTCGCGCGGATCGTCGCCGAGACCAACGCGCTCGAACCGGACCTGACGCTGCTGCTGGGCGACTTCATCGCCAGCCGGCCGCCCGAGCCCGACGATCCGCCGATGGCGCAATGGGCCGCCGCGCTGGCTGGCCTCGAGGCGCGCGACGGCGTCTTCGCCATCCTCGGCAATCACGACTGGTGGCATGACGAGGCCGCGCTCAGGGTAAGGCGAGGCCCGACGCAGGTCGGGCTCGCCTTGCAGGCGGCGGGCCTGCGGCTGCTGGAGAACGAGGCCCTGCGTCTGCAGACGGCCGCCGGCCCCCTTTGGCTGGCGGGGCTGGGCGATCAGGTCGCCTTCGAGACGCTCCGGCGCGGGCGGCCGCGCGGCATCGACGACCTGCCCGGCACGCTGGCCCAGATCGCCGATGATGGCGTACCCGCGATCATGATGGCGCATGAGCCCGACGCCTTCGCGCGGATGCCGGCGCGCATCGCGCTGACCCTGTCGGGCCATACCCATGGCGGGCAGGTCAGGCTGTTGGGCTGGTCGCCGGTCGTGCCGTCGCGCTATGGCAACCGCTACGCCTATGGCCATGTCCGCGAGAACGGGCGCGACCTCGTCGTCTCGGGAGGGCTCGGCACGAGCAAGGTTCCGGTCCGCTTCGGCGTCCCGCCGGAGATCGTGCTGATCGAGTTGGGGTGAGCGTCTGACTCAGATGGAAGGCAGCCAGCGACCGTCCGAGAACTTGTCAGCGTGAGTCGGCTGGCGTGGCGGTCGAGAACCGGAGCGGAGCGGACTTATGTCCGTGAGCACCGGAAGCGCAGACCGTCGCGTCAGACGGCCGCGCTGGCGAGTTCGCGAGCGGTCGCTCGCTCAGACGACGATTACCTTCGTGCCGTTGGGCACCCTGTTGAACAGGTCGATCACGTCGATGTTACGCATCCGGATGCAGCCGGACGAGGCCGAGCGGCCGATCGTCTCGGGCTCGTTGGTGCCGTGGATGCGGTAGAGCGTGTCGCGGCCATTCTGGTAGAGATAGAGCGCGCGTGCGCCGAGCGGATTCTCGGGACCGCCCTCCATGCCGCCGGCGCGCGGGGCGAGATGCGGCCAGCGCGCGATCATCTCGGCCGGCGGTGTCCAGCGCGGCCACTCGGCCTTGCGCTGGATGATCGCCTCGCCCGTCCAGCCGAAGGCCTCGTCGCCGGTGGCGACGCCGTAGCGGATCGCCTTCTTGTTGGGCAGGACGTAATAAAGGTACTTCTCGCGCGTATCGATATAGATCGTGCCGGGAGGCTGGCCGGTCGGATCGGTGATTTCGTAGGGCAGATGCGTGATTTGATGCTCGAACTTCGGCACCAGGGCGATGTACTCGGCATCGCGCCCCGTCAGGGACGGCGCGTTGACGGTCTTGTACTGGCAGGCGCCCAAAAGCCCCGACAGCGCCAACGCGAAAACAATGCTCTGCTTCATCTTGCCCACCAGCGCCGCGTCGTGGCGCCCTTTATGATGAATCCGGGGTTAACGCTTCGTATCCGCACCGCAGTCCGGCGCTACGAACGATCCCCGGATGTCCTAGGGCTGAAACCATTATGGCGCAATCCGGTTCCCTTTGTGGCGGAGGATTTGCGCAGAAGCCGCCGCAGCGTGGCAATCCCGCCACGCGCCATGATCCCGACACCCTTTCCGATCCCGAGAATGAGGCGCTGTTTTCCGTGACGACCCTTCTGATGACGCACCCCGCCGGCCTCGACCACGCCACCCCTGCGGGCCACCCCGAGCGCGCCGACCGGCTGCGCGCAGTCGAGCAGGCGCTGGAGGATGAGCGATTCGCCGCGCTGGTCCGCGAAACCGCGCCGCTCGGCACGCTCGATCAGGTGGCGCTCTGCCACCCCCGCGCTTTCGCTGAGGCCGTAATCGCGGCCTCGCCGAAATCCGGCCTGGTCCAGATCGACCCCGACACGCTGATGTCGCCTGGCACCATCGAGGCCGTCCTGCGCGGCGTCGGCGGCGCAGTCCATGCCGTCGACGAGGTCATGAGCGGGCGGGCGAGCAACGCCTTCAGCGCCATGCGTCCGCCCGGCCATCACGCCGAGAGCGTCAAGGCGATGGGCTTCTGCTTCTTCAACAGCGCGGCCATCGCCGCCCGCCATGCCCAGACCGCATACGGAGCCGAACGCGTGGCCGTGATCGACTGGGACGTGCATCACGGCAACGGCACGCAGGAAATCTTCTGGGACGATCGCACCGTGCTCTACGCCTCGACCCACGAGATGCCGCTCTATCCGGGCACCGGCGCCCCCTCCGAGCGCGGCCAGCACGGCACCATCGTCAACGCGCCGTTGCGCGGCGGCGAGGGTTCCGACGAGTTCCGCGACGCCTTCGGGAGCGCGCTCCTGCCGCGCATCGACGCCTTCCAGCCCGATCTGATCGTCATCTCGGCGGGCTTCGACGCGCATTGGCGCGACCCGCTCGCCAACATCAACCTGAAGGAAGCCGACTTCGCCTGGGCGACACAGAAACTCATGGAGATCGCCGACCGGCACGCGAAGGGTCGCGTCGTCTCCGTGCTGGAGGGCGGCTACGATCTGGAGGGGCTGGCGAAATCGGCCGCCGCGCATGTGCAGGCGCTGATGCGGGGGTGAGCCCTACTCCAGCGGCTCCGTCCCCGCGATCTCGATTCCAAAACCGCTCAGGCCCACGAAGGAGCGCGGCGAGGAGGCGAGGTTGACGATCGAGCCGACGCCGAGATCGCGCAGGATCTGGGCGCCCAGCCCCACCTCGCGCCATTGCTGCGAGCGCAGCGCGTCCGAGCCGTCCTCGACGCTCTTGATCGGCACGCCGGCCGAGCCGTCGCGCAGATAGATCAGCACGCCCCTGCCATCCTTCTGAAAGCGCTTCAGCGCGCACTGGATCGCGGCTCCGCCGCCGAGCACGTCGCCGACGACATCGGCCCGGTGCAGTCGCGCCGGCACCTTCTCGCCGTCGCCGAGCTTGCCCATGACGAAGGCGAAATGCTGCGTGTCCTCGAAGGGCGTGACATAGACATGGCCGGTCATCTCGCCGAACGCCGTCCTGACCGGGAAGGTATGGACCCGCTCGACGAGCTTTTCGCGCGCCTGCCGATAGGCGATCAGGTCCGCGACCGTGATCTGCCGGAGATTGTGCTTCTTGGCGAAGGCCGCGATCTGCGGGCCCTTCATCACCGTGCCGTCGTCGTTCGCGAGTTCGCAGATCACGCCAACCTGGGGCAGTTCGGCGAGTTTGCACAGATCGACGGCGGCCTCGGTATGCCCCGAGCGCATCAGCACGCCGCCATCCCTGGCGATCAGCGGAAAGACATGGCCGGGCCGCACGAAATCGGCCGCGCCCATATTGCCGTTGGCGAGCGCGCGCACCGTGTTGCAGCGCTGCTCGGCCGAGATGCCGGTGGTGAGCCCGTGCTTGACGTCGACCGTGACGGTGAAGGCGGTGCCCAGCGGCGCGTCGTTGCTCGACACCATCGGATCGAGCCGCAGGCGCCGCGCCTCGGCCGCCGTCAGCGGCGCGCAGACGATGCCGCAGGTGTTGCGGATGATGAAGGCCATCTTCTCGGGCGTGCAGAGCGAGGCGGCGACGATCAGGTCGCCCTCGTTCTCGCGATCGTCATCATCGGTAACGATGATGATCTCGCCGCGCGCGAAGGCCTCGATGGTCGCGGTGACGTTGCCGGCGTTGGCGTGAACGGACATGGCGGGCTCCTTCGGCGAAGCGAGGCCGAGAAAATCATTGGGGGTGACGGCGCCACCCGTGGCGGCCGCGATGCGCTCGGCGCTCTCGCGCGAAATCCAGGCGGAAGGGTCGTTGCAGAGCGCGGTGACGCTGGCCGGCGACAGGCCGACCTGCCGCGCGAAGGCGCTGCGGCCGGTGTTGTTCTGCTTGAGCCAGACGTCGAGCTTCATAACGCGAAGTTAATGCGGCGACGCTTCAGTTGCAATGAATGGGGTTGATATTTCAGTAGCGCTGAATTTTTTTCTCGCGCGGCCGGCCTTGGTCTCCAGCGTGTCCGCTACAGGGCGTAGGGTTCTCTGATCCCCGGATCGTCTGGCGGAAAATCCTTGGTGTTGCGGGTCACGAGCAAACGCCCGGCGGTCTGCGCCGTGGCCCAGATCACCGCGTCGGGCAGTTTGATGCGATGGACCCGCCGCAGAGCCACCGCTCGCTCGGCGATCGCGTCGTCGAGAGCGATGACTTTGAAGCCTTCGAGGAAACGCCGGGTCGGCTCGACAAGGTCGGCGCTCGCCCCGACCATCACTTCCATCCAGGTGACGATGCTGACGGCCCGGCTTTCAAAGCGCACGATTTCCTCGCGGGCCTGAGGGACGGCGTTCAGATGGTCGATGAGGATATTGGTGTCGAACAGCGCGCCTACCATTCGCTGCGCGCCCTCTCCTGATAAGCCAGACCGTCGACCTTGCGCTGACCCCACAGGCCAAAGCCGTCCTCGACCTGTTCGCGATGATGGCGAACGAGATAGTCGTCGATCGCGGCCCGGATCAGGGCGGCGCGCGACTGCCGCTCCCGCCTGGCGATGGCGTCGAGAGCTTCGACCTGAGCATCGCTCATATCGATCAGGGCTCGCATCGCACGCTCCTATTGATATGTCACATGCATATCATATAGCGCACCACGCGTCATTCCTGAAACGGCCACCGCGGAGCGACCACGCCCACCTGCGCCCGATGCCGCAAAAACTGGTCCGCCAGCACACACGCCACCATCGCCTCGCCGACCGGCACGGCGCGGATGCCGACGCAGGGGTCGTGGCGGCCCTTGGTGAACATCTCGGCCTCAGCCCCGGTGCGCGTCACGGTGGCGCGCGGCGACAGGATCGAGGAGGTCGGCTTGACCGCAAAGCGCGCCACGATCGCCTGCCCGGTCGAGATGCCGCCCAGAATGCCGCCGGCATGGTTCGACAGGAACAGCGGCGCGCCGTCATTGCCGGCCCGCATCTCATCGGCGTTCTCCTCGCCCGAGAGCTCCGCCGCGCCAAAGCCCTCGCCGATCTCGACGCCCTTGACCGCGTTGATGCTCATCAGAGCCGCCGCGATCTCGGCGTCGAGCTTGCCGTAGATCGGCGCGCCGAGCCCCACCGGCACGCCGTCCGCCACGATCTCCAGCACGGCGCCGATCGAGGAGCCGGATTTGCGGACGCCGTCGAGATAGTCCTCGAACAGGGCTGCAGCCTTCGCATCAGGGCAGAAGAACGGGTTGTTCCCGACCTCGTCCCAGTCCCAGTTGGCGCGGTCGATCCGGTGCGGCCCCATCTGCACCAGCGCGCCGCGCACCACCATGCCGGGCACGATTTTTCGCGCGATCGCGCCGGCCGCGACCCGCATCGCCGTCTCGCGCGCCGAGGAGCGCCCGCCGCCGCGGTAGTCGCGGATGCCGTATTTCACGTCATAGGTGAAATCGGCGTGGCCCGGCCGATACTTGTCTTTGATCTCGGAATAGTCCTTCGAGCGCTGGTCGACATTGTCGATCATCAGCCCGATCGAGGTCCCGGTCGTGACCTGCGCGCCGTCGCTCTCACGCGGAAAAACGCCCGAGACGATGCGGACCTGGTCCGGTTCCTGCCGCTGGGTGGTGAAGCGCGACTGGCCGGGCCGCCTGCGGTCGAGTTCGACCTGGATGTCGGCTTCGCTCAGCGGCAGCAGCGGCGGGCAGCCATCGACGACGCAGCCGATCGCCGGCCCATGGCTTTCGCCGAAGGTGGTGACGCGGAAGAGATGGCCGAAGGAATTGTGGGACATGGGTGGACCTTGGGCGCACGAACGCCGTCCGCTTAAGTCATCTGCCTGCACATGGTCAAACTGCGGAAATGGCGGCAAACCTGTTGATCGGTCGGCCCCTGCGCGTTATATGACCAATAATCTGGTCATTAATCCGACGGAGATCAAAATGAAGCTCGTCAATCTGGCGGAAGCGAAAGCAAAATTCAGCGCTCTGGTGGAGGAAGCCGAGTCTGGAGAGACCGTCTGCATCACCCGACACGGCAAACCCGTAGCAAGGTTGGGCCCACCGCAGGATAGGCGTGAACCTATCGACTTCAAAGCGCTCAAGGAGATGACGGACTCCATGACGATTCACGAGGATGCGAGCGATTTCGTCAGCCGCATGCGTGAAGAGGCCCGCTATTGACGCTCTATCTCGATACGTCGCTCGTTGTGACGGCGTTGAGCCCCGAGCCTGAGACTGCCAATGTTCAGCATTGGCTGAGGTCGAGGGAAGCGGAGGGTTTTGCCGTTTCCGATTGGGTTGTAACCGAGTTTTCGGCGGCCCTGTCGCTCAAGCTGAGAATGGACAAGATCAGGGTCGAAGAACGGACGCTGGCTCTTTCTCGCTTTGCCCATCTGGCGGCTCGCAGCTTCGAGAGCATTCCGATCGTTGCACAGGACTTTCGGACCGCAGCCATTCTTGCCGACAACAGCCGGGCGGGACTGCGAGCGGGCGACGCGCTCCACCTGGCAATCGCGCGCCGCGCATTCGCTACCATCTGCACGCGCGATAAAGGCTTGGCAGCCGCGGCGGCCATCTTCGGCGTACCAAACGTCCTCCTCTGACGCCACCCTCAATGCGCCCTCGCCGGCACCGCCGGCGCGCCTTCCCAGCGCGTGTTCGCCGGCAGGTTCTCGCCCTTCATGATGACGGTGAGCAGCCCGATCTGGGCGTAATCGCCGACATGTGTGTCGTAGAGCACGGTGGCGGCTGCGCCGACGCAGACGCCCCGGCCCAGCCGCACGCGGCCGACCTTCATCACGCGGTCCTCGTAGAGATGCGTCTGCAGCGCCGAATGCGCATTGATCTGGCAGTAGTCGCCGACGGTGACGCAGTCGAACTCGGTGATGTCGGTCATGTCCATCCAGACGCCCCGGCCGAACTTCGCCCCGAACAGGCGCAGGAACCAGGGCAGGAACGGCGTGCCGCGCAGATATTCGAACAGCACCTTGCCGCCGAGGCCGGAGTACAGGACCGCCACCGATTCGGTGCGCATCGCCCACCACGACCACATCGGCTTCATCACGGGCTTGTAGACGCCCATGGCGAGCCACTTGTAGGCGACGCAGATCAGCGCCTGGGTCACCGCGATGAGCATCGCGCAGCCGATGAAGGAGAGCACGAGGCCGGCCCAGTTTCCATCGTTGATCTTCTGCTGCAACACGAGATCGACCGCCAGCGTGCCGAAGGTGATGAACAGCATCGCCGGAAAGGAGGTGTGCAGCGCCTCGAAACCCGCGCGCAGCAGCTTCTTTCGGGTCGACGGCTCATAGGTCCAGTTCGCGCCGAGATCGACCTTCTGGCGGTTCGGCAGCTTGATCGGCGGCGAGCCGAACCAGGTGTCGCCCGCCGACATCAGTTCGTTGGCCGGGGGCTTCGACTTGATGCCGATCAGCACCCGGTCGGGAATGACCGAGCCCGGCGGCACCACGGCGTCGTTGCCGACGAAGACCTGGTCGCCCGTGCGCGTCATGTCGAGGCGCATGTAGCCGCGACGCATGTCCTCGTCGCCGAACACGACCTCGTCGGCGATGAAGTTTCCCGCGCCGATGCCGGTGATGTCGTAGCGGCCCGACAGGTTGGTCGAGATCTCGGCGCCCTTGCCGATCGCGGCGCCCATCATGCGATACCAGGCTCGCATATAGATCGTGGCGAACAGCGAGGACAGCGTGTCGAGCGTCACCTCGGTGGCGAGCCCCACCGTCCATTTGCGCGCATAGAAGGTCGAGTGGATCGAATAGGCGCCGGAGGTGACGCGCGGCAGGATGGCCCAGCGCAGGCCCGCCATCAGGAACACGGTGAGCGTAATGAGGCCGATCGCGGTCGGCCAGGTCAGCACCGGCAGATACCAGAGATAGCTGACCTCCGACCAGGTCGCGATCCAGTCGTCGATCTGGTCGAACAGCCAGAAGGCCGGGAAGATCGGCAGCAGGCTGATCGGCGGCAGCACCACCAGCATCGCGATGTAGAACGCCGTCATCGCAGCGCGGCGGCGCGGGCTCGCCTGCGCGCGCGGCGGCAGCGCCGAAAGATCGACGGCACCGACGTTCCGGCCGGGCGAGCCGTCCCAGCGCTCGGCCTCGCCGACGCTTTCGCCGGGAGCGATCGTGGTCAGATCGGCGATGTCGGCGTTGTCGCCGATGGAGCAGCCGTGGCCCAGCACCACCGACGCACCCGCGGAGACGTCCTTGCCGATCGTGATCCTGCCGAGGATCAGCCTGTCGCCCAGCGCCTCGCCATTGGCGAAGGTCGTCTTGGAGCCGAAGGTCGAGCCCTCGCCGATCTCGATCAGGTCGACCGCGCCGGCCTCATAGTCGGAGAGGATGACGTCGCGCCCGACCTTTGCGCCCAGCAGGCGCCAGTAGAACCGCATCACCGGCGTGCCCTGCAGCCACTTGATGTGGACGAGGCCGGCGACGCGCGAGGCGAACCACCAGCGGAAATAATATACGCCCCAGAGCGGGTAGATTCCGGGTTTCGTGCGCCCGAGCACGATCCATTTCAGCGCCACCGAGATGAACCCCGTGACGATGGTGATCGCGACATAGACGCCCAGTAGCGCAAAAATCTGCGCCGGCAGCGACAGTTCCTCGCCCGACAGCAGCATGTAGGTGACGAAGATGCCGAGCCATTGCGCGGTCGACAGCCCGATGATGATCGGCAGCGCCGCAGCCTGCGCCAGTCCACACAAAAAACGGCGCATGAAGGGCGGCGGCGTAAACGACAAATCCTGCGCAACCGCGACGCCGCGCGCGTCGAGCAGAGCCGCCATGCCGCGCAGGGTGCGCGCGCCATAGACGTCCTGCAGGGTGATGCCGGCATAGGCCTGCGTCTCGCGCACGATCGAGATGAAGCGCGCCGCCAGCAGCGAATGGCCGCCGAGATCGACGAAGAAATCGGCCTCCAGCGGCAGGGTTTGCGCGCCGAGCACGCGCTTTGCCGCCTCCAGCAGCGCCGCTTCCGTGGCGTTGCGCGGCGGCTCCTGCTCGCCCTCGGCCGCCGGCGCGGTCAGCGGCGCGGCCTTGAGCATCTTGCGGTCGACTTTGCCGGAGACCATGCGCGGCAGCGAGCCGACGGCCTCGAAATGCGCCGGCACCATATAGGGCGGCAGTTTTTCGCGCAGCGCCGCGCGCAGGGCCGCGCCGTCGACGCCGACGCCGGGCTCGGGCACCACGAAGGCGACGAGCCGCTCGATCTCATTGTCGGTCCGCAGCACGACGGCCGCCTGACCGACGCCGGGCTCGTCGGAGAGCCTGGTCTCGATCTCGCCGAGCTCGACGCGAAAGCCGCGGATCTTGATCTGGTCGTCGATGCGGCCGTGAAAGACGATGTTGCCGTTGTCGTCGAGACTGACCGCGTCGCCCGAGCGGTAAAGCACAGGATCGTCGCAGCCGCCAAACGGGTTGTCGATGAACTTCTCGGCCGTCAGTTCGGGGCGACCGTGATAGCCCCTGGCGACGCTCGGGCCGCCGATCAGCAATTCGCCCTGCTGGCCGGGGCCAAGGAGCCGCATCTCCTCGTCGACGATGTAGGCGGTATAGTTGGCGATCGGCCGGCCGATGGTGACCGGCTCGCCGGGCACCACTTCGGCTGCGGTTGCGACCACGGTCGCCTCGGTCGGGCCGTAGGTATTGAGGATGCGCCGGCCGGGCCTCGACCATTTCTGCACGATCGCCGGCGGCAGCGCCTCGCCGCCGAGCAGGATCAGCCTGAGCGAGGGAATGTCTGCCGGCAGGATGCCGAGCAGCGTCGGCACCGTGTCGATGATGGTGACGCCGGCGTCGGTCAGCAGCGCCGGCAGCTTCTCGGCGTCGCCCAGCGTCTCCGGCGAGGCGACGAAGAGCGTCGCGCCGACGAGATAGGGCGTCCAGATTTCCTCCATCGACAAATCGAACGCGACGGACGCGCCCTGGAAGACGATGTCGTCCGGCCCGAATCCGTAGAAGGCGTTCCCCGAGCGCAGGAAATGGCAGATGTTGCGATGGCTGATGACGATGGCTTTTGGCGTGCCGGTCGAGCCCGAGGTGTAGATCAGATAGGCCGGGTGCTCTCTGGTCAGTCCTGCGGCGCGGGCCGGGACCGCGACGCCGTCATCGGCGGCGTCCAGCGCCTCGGGTGTCCAGACGGTGCGGCCGATCATGGTGGCACGCGGCTGCCAGCCGGTGCAGGTGACGAGGCCCCTGGCCGGCGCGTCGTCGAGGCAGATCGCGATGCGCTCGACCGGCGCCTCGGCGTCGAAGGGAATCCAGGCCGCGCCCGCCCGCGTGATCGCGATCTGCGCGGTCAGCAGCGGGATGCCGCGCGGCATCCACAGGCCGACCATGTCGCCCGGCCCGACGCCCGCCAGCACGAGCGCGCGCGCCTGCCGGCCGGCGGCGCTCCAGACCGCCTCGTAGCTCAGCGAAAGCGTTCCGTCGGTCAACGCGGGATGCGCACCGCGCTCCGCGACCGTGGCGGAAAAGATTTCACCGAGCACTTCGTCGCGAAGCAGATCGGGAAGCTTCTCGCCGGCAAGCATGGCGAGCGGCCTTGCGCCGAGCCCGGACGGATCGGCCGGGAGGATGCTGATGTCGTTCATCGTGCCCCGCTGCGCTTACGCCCCGGCGGATCGGTCGGGAGGCGCGTCACGCGCCCGTCTCCGGCCGTCCAGCCCGCAAGGCTGCCGAGCGCCTTCCCCCGAACCCGGATTGCCGCATTTTCGATGCGTCGTTCCGGCTATGCCCCCCGGCCGAGCCCGCTGCGGCCCGCGACATTCTGCTATCATGGGAGAGGTGCGAAAGCACGGCTGAACCATGGATGAATGCGGATGTGGTTACGGTCTCCGCGTCGAAGGCGTTCGGTTCAGCGCCATTCGGCCCTTTTGCCGTCGACGATGAGTATCTTGCCCTGCCAGATCTCGACCAGCGCGGCCTTCTGCGGCGAGACGCCGGCGCAGAGCGCCAGCACGGCCCGCGCCACGCCGCCATGGCTGACCATCACCGTCTCGCGCCCGAGCCCGGCCAGAACCGGCCTGATCCGCTCGGCCAGCATCGCGTAGCTTTCGCCGTCGGGCGGCACGAAGCCCCATTTGTCGCGCATCCGCGCCCGCGACTGATCGGGCTGCATCTTTCGCATCTCGCGCCAGGTGAAGCCCTCCCAGGAGCCGAAGGTCAGCTCCCGCAGCCGCTCGTCGATGGCGTAATCGTCCGGGGCTAAGCCGAGACTGGCCCGCATGATCTCCATGGTCTCGCGGGCGCGGTGCATCGGCGAGCACAGGAAATCGACCGCGGCGAGATCGGGCAAAAGCGCCCGCAACCGATCCGCCGCCTCGGCTGCCTGGCTCCGGCCGAGCGCGTTCAACGGGATGTCCTGCCCGCCCTGCAGCCGCCCCTCGCGATTCCAGTCGGTCTCGCCGTGGCGAACGAGGATCAGGCGATGGGCGATGGCGAGCGGAACCATGCCGGGCTCATGCACGCTGGCGCGCGCGAGGTCAAAGCCCGGGACCGGCGATGGGCCATGCGTCGCAGCCATGCCGGCGGCTGCGCTTTCTGTTGGCCTGCCCGCCCCGCCCGTATAGAGGAAGCGCATTGCTCCCGAAGATCGACATCCATGCCACCGGCTCTCACTCTGCCCGACGGCCGCAGGCTCGTCCTCGGCTCGACCCCGCTGCTGATGGGCGTCGTCAACATCACGCCCGATTCCTTTTCAGACGGCGGCATGCTGACCAGCACGGCCGACGCGATCGCCCACGGCCGCAAGCTGGCGCAAGACGGCGCGGACATCATCGATGTCGGCGGCGAATCGACCCGTCCCGGTCACGCCCCGCTCGACGCCGCCACCGAACGCGTCCGCGTCCTGCCTGTCGTCGAGGGGCTGGCGGCGCGCGGCGACACGCCGATTTCGATCGACACCTGGAAGGCCGAGATCGCCGACGCTGCGCTGAAGGCCGGCGCGTCGATCGTCAACGACGTCTGGGGCGCGCAGCGCGACCCCGCCATCGCCGGCGTCGCCGCCCGCCACGGCGCGCCGATCATCCTGATGCACAACCGCGAGACCACCGACGCAGGCCTCGACATCCTCGCCGACGTGAGAGCCTTCCTCGAACGCTCGATTTCGATCGCGCTCGATGCCGGCGTGCCGCGCGAACAGATCGTCGTCGATCCCGGCATCGGCCTGTTCGGCAAGACGCCGGAGCAGTCGCTGACGCTGATCCGCAACCTCGCGAAACTGCAGGACCTGGGCTGTCCAATCCTGCTCGGGGCCTCGCGCAAATCCGTGATCGGCGTCGTCACGGGGCAGGCCGTGCCGGCAGAGCGCGTTGCCGGCAGCATCGCGGCCCATTTATTCGGCGCGTCGCAAGGCGCGTCCATCATCCGCGCCCATGACGTCGCCGAGCACAGGCAGGCGCTGAAGGTCTGGGCCGCACTCACACGACAGGCGGAGCCGATCCAGTGAGCGAAACCGGCAGCATCCTGATCGAAAAGCTCGACATCTACGCCTATCATGGCTGCTTCTCGGAGGAGGAGCGGCTGGGCCAGCGCTTCACCCTCGACATCGCGCTCCAGACCGACATCCGCGCCTCGGCGATCAGCGATTCGCTCACTGACACGGTGGATTACGGCAAGGTCGTCGCGGTGGTGACGGAGGCCTTCACGGCGAAGCGCTTCAACCTGCTGGAGGCGGCGGCGCGCGCGGTGGCGCTCGCCATCCTCTCGGAGTTCCCGCCGGTCGGCCGCGTCGGCATCACGCTCCGCAAGCCCGCTCCGCCGATTCCTGCAACTCTCGCGGCTGTGGGCATCAGACTGGACTTCCGGCGTGAGGATTGAGGCGGCGCTCGGCTTCGGCGGCAATCTCGGCGATCCGGTCGCGGCGTTCGCCGGCGCACTGCGCGCGCTCGACGCTCATCCCGAGGTCGCCGTGTTCAAGCTGTCGAGCGTCTGGCGCACCGCTCCCTGGGGAAAGCTCGACCAGCCCGAATTCCTCAACATGGCGGCGCTGATCGAGACCAGCTTGTCGCCGAGAGCCCTGTTGGCCTTTTGCCTCGATCTGGAGCGCCAGGCCGGCCGAGAGCGCGGCGAGCGCTGGGGTCCACGCACGCTCGACATCGACATTTTGAGCTATGGCGGCGAGACGATCGACGAGCCGGGCCTGCAACTGCCCCATCCACGCATCGCAGAGCGGGCGTTCGTGCTGGCTCCACTCGCGGAGATTGCGCCAGAGATGATGGTCGGCGGACGGAACATTACTGCGATGCAGCCTAAAGACACCGACGTAGGCATAGTGCTGGATAAGATTGCGACTGAGACATTGACAGCCGGCTACTCTTGATATGTCGCGCGCAGAATACTCAGCACATCGCGCATTTTTTCTACTGGAACATAGCCAAGACGCTTGACCAGCCGCATTTTATCGACCGTGCGGATCTGCTCGGTGAGAATGAACCCGTCTTTGTCATCGAACCGAAGCGGCGTTCTAAAAGCAGCCGGGCGGCTGCCGCTGGTCATCGGAACGATCACAACCGTTCTGAGATGATCATTCACATCATTAGGGGATACCACGACGCACGGCCGCGTTTTGCGAATTTCGCTTCCGACAACTGGATCGAGCCGTGCCAGCCAAATCTCGCAGCGGCTCACCATACGAGTTCATCGTCGCCTTCGTTGGCAAACTCGGGCCATACGAGCGCGTCGTCGCCTTCGGCAGCGAGACGCTTCGCATCTTCTGCCCAACCGGCACGAGGGTTTTTAGCCACAGGCTCGATGACGATGCGACCGCCTTCGACAGATACATTGATCACGTCGCCGGCGGTTGCTCCGATTTCAGCGAGCATCGTCTTGGGAATAACGACGCCTGCGGCATTTCCGATTTTTTTTACTGCGCTTCGCATAGCGACCTCCGCTTGCAAGCGTAGCATTTCCCAGCGTTCTCACAAAATCCGCCGGAGCGCCCGTCCCTCACTCGCCCTTGTCGAGCGTGATGTCCGGGGCGGTCGGCACCTTCATGCCCACGACATGATAGCCGGCGTCGACATGCAGCACCTCGCCGGTGATGCCGCGCGACATGTCGGAGACGAGGAACACCGCCGTCTCGCCGACCTCCTCGATCGTCACCGTGCGACGCAGCGGCGAATTGTATTCGTTCCAGCGCAGGATGTAGCGGAAATCGCCGATGCCCGACGCGGCCAGCGTCTTGATCGGCCCGGCCGAGATCGCGTTGACGCGAATCTTGGAGGGGCCGAGATCGGCGGCGAGATATTTCACGCTCGCCTCGAGCGCAGCCTTGGCGACGCCCATGACGTTGTAATGCGGCATCCATTTCTCGGCGCCGTAATAGGTCAGCGTCAGCATCGCGCCGCCATCGCTCATCAGCTTCTCGGCGCGCTGCGTCACGGCCGTGAAGGAGTAGCACGAGATCAGCAGCGACTTGGTGAAATTGCCCTCGGTCGTCTCGACATAGCGCCCGGTCAACTCGTCCTTGTCGGAGAAGGCGATGCAGTGGACGACGAAATCGAGTTTGCCCCAGAGCTTTTCGACCTCGGCGAAGACAGCGTCGATCGACGCCCCGTCGGCGACATCGCAATGGCCGACGAGATGTCCGCCGACCTGCCTGGCCAGCGGCTCGACGCGCTTCTTCAGCGCATCGCCCTGATAGGTGAAGGCGAGCTCGGCGCCGGCGTCGGCGCAGGCCTTGGCGATGCCCCAGGCGATCGAGCGGTTGTTGGCGACGCCCATCACGAGGCCGCGCTTGCCCCTGAGCAGGTTGGCGGTCGGAATCGGCGCAGTGGTGGCGTCAGGCATCGGAGACCCTGGAACGGTTGGAAAGGAGCGGTCTCTTAGAACAGGATGGCGGAAAGGGGAAACCGGATTGTGCGAGGTGACAGATCAGCTGGCCCGCGCCTTCATGAGCGCGGTCAACTCCTGGTCGCCCGCCGGCATCTCGATGTCGATCGCCACGAACAGATCGCCGGCCTCGCCTTTCTCGCCTTTCAGCCCCTTGCCGCGCAGGCGGAAGGATTTCGTCGTGCCGGTCAGCGGCGGAATGGTCATCTCGACCGCGCCCGTCAGCGTCGGCACATGGATCGGCCCGCCGAGCACGGCGACAGCGAGCGGCACCGCGACGCGCGTGCGCAGATCGCGGCCCTCTAACGCAAAGCGCGGATCGGGCTTGACCCTGATCGTCATCATCACGTCGCCGGCCTCGCCGCCATGCGGAGAGGGCTGGCCGAGGCCGCGCAGGCGCATCACCTTACCGTCGGAGACGTTGTCCGGGATCGTGACCTCGACCTCGCGCCCGCCCGGCAGCCGCACGCGCCGCGACGCGCCGTTGGCGGCCTCTGCGAGCGTCACATCGAGCGTGAAATTCTGGTCGGCCGGCTTCTGCGGCTCGGGCCGCGCCCGGCCGCGCCTCGCCGCGTCACCGAAGAGCGAGCCGAAAATGTCGGCGGGATCGAAGCCCGCTTCCGCGCCGCCACGCCCGAACGGCTGGCCGCCCTGTCCGAAATGATGCTCGAAGCCGCCGGCGCGCCCGCCCCGGCCCGCGCCCATGCCCTCGAAACCCTGGAATCTCGGCTTGCCTTCGGCGTCGATCTCGCCCCGATCGAACTGCTTGCGCCTGGTCTCGTCGCCCACGATCTCATAGGCGCTGTTCAGCTCGGAGAAGCGGTCCTGCGCCTTCGGGTCGTCGCGGTTGCGGTCGGGATGCAGCTCCTTGGCCTTCTTGCGATACGCCTTCTTGAGTTCGGCGTCGCTGGCGGCGCGGGCGACGCCCAGGACCTGATACGGGTCGCGCATTCATGAACCCCATTGATGCGGCGCACCGGCCTCATGCCTCGCGGCCGGGCTTCAGGCGCGCCAGATATCTTGATGAGGGGTATCTGGGAAGGCTGTGTCCCGAATGCAACAGCGCTGTCGGGCTGCTCTCGTGATTTCTGTGCAGCCGCCTAGACTGCCCCCTTCCAGGGCTGCGTCTCTTTCACCACCCACTCGCCGCCAGTCGGCCGGCAGGCCTTGCCCTGCAGCTTCGTCAGCTTCGTCTGCAGATGGACGCTGGCGATGAAGCTGCGGCAGATCTCGTCGGCGCTGACATAGGGGCCGCCCACCGGCGTGAAGGCGCCCTTGATCCCGCTCTGGGGATTGTCCCAGGAAACCGCCGCGCCATTGCCCTGGGGATCGAGCGCCACCGACAGCGCGCCCTCCGCCCGGCGCATGTCCTCGGGACCGAGATCGGCCGCCAGCGAGGCCAGCGCACCTGTACGCGCGGCGCTGCGGGCCGGCAGAACGGAAGATGTGGTGACGACCTCGTCCTCCGCCTTTGTGGAGAGCCCGAGAATCGGGAACGAAACCGAGCAGCCGGCGCTTGCGAAAGCGAGCATCATGGCCCCACTGAGGCAAGCCGCGCGCACAGGCGTCCTGCGTTGCGGAAGGCTTTGGCTCGCCTTTGCCGCTACCCTATATAGATGCACTGCAAGTCCCAGGATCACAGATGCGCTCGCCCGACGCCGTCTTCAACCACCGAGGATTAAACACGTGGACCGGTTAACGAGCGGTGACTTCACGCAGGCAGACGAGCCCTTCGCGCTGTTCGAGCAGTGGTTTGGCGAGGCGAAGACGAGCGAGCCCAACGATCCGCACGCAATGGCGCTCTCCACCGTCGATGCGGACGGCATGCCCAACAGCCGCATGGTGCTGCTGAACGGCCGCGACGGCGACGATTTCGTGTTTTACACCAACACGCAGAGCCAGAAAGGCGAGGAACTCCTCGGCCAGCCGAAGGCGGCGGCGCTGTTCCACTGGAAGAGCCTGCGTCGGCAGATCCGCATTCGCGGCCAGGTCGCGCTGGTCGACGATGCGATGGCCGACGCCTATTTCCAGTCGCGCCCCCGCGACAGCCGCATCGGCGCCTGGGCCTCGCAGCAGTCGAGGCCGCTGGAAAGCCGCTTTGCATTGGAGAAGGCGGTCGCCTGGCATGCCGCGCGTTTCGGGCTCGGCGAGATTCCGCGCCCGCCGCACTGGACGGGCTTCCGGATCATGCCGGTCTATATCGAGTTCTGGCGCGACGGCGCGTTCCGTCTGCATGATCGCGTCGTCTTCCGCCGCTCCTCGACCGCCGAGCCCTGGACGCGCGAACGACTTTATCCTTGAGGATTATCCCGCCATGGCCATGCCGGTATTCGATTTCCCCAAGACAGAGGCCGGCAAGCGCCCGGTGATGCTGCTGACCGGCGCGAGCCGGGGCATCGGCCACGCCACGGTGATGGAGTTCGCCATGGCGGGCTGGCGCATCCTGTCCTGCTCGCGCCAGGCCTTCTCCGACAAATGCCCATGGCCCTCGGGGGCCGACGACCATGTCCAGATCGACCTCGGCGACCCCGAGGACACGATGCGCGGCATCGCCGAGATCAAGAAGCGGCTGGCTGCGGAAGGCGGCAAGCTCAACGCGCTGGTCAACAACGCCGGCATCTCGCCCAAAGGCCCCAAGGGCTCGCGGCTGGGCGCGGCGACGACCTCCTTCAACGACTGGCACAAGGTCTTTCAGGTCAATTTCTTCGCCCCGATCATGCTCGCGCGCGGCCTGCTCGACGAACTCACCGCGGCGAAGGGCACGATCGTCAACGTCACCTCGATCGCGGGCTCGCGCGTCCACCCCTTCGCAGGCGCGGCCTATGCGACCTCGAAGGCCGCGCTCGCCAGCCTGACCCGCGAGATGGCGGCCGATTTCGGCTCGCTCGGCATCCGGGTCAACTCGATCTCGCCTGGCGAGATCGACACGGCGATCCTCTCCCCCGGAACCGAGAAGATCGTCGCAACGCTGCCGCTCGGCCGGCTCGGCAAGACCCAGGAGGTCGCCAGGGCGATCCATTTCCTCTGCACCGACGCGTCGAGCTACGTCACCGGCGCGGAACTCCACATCAATGGCGGGCAGCACGTTTGACCGAAGGCGGCCGAATCATCCCGTTTCCGACGCCGGGCAAGGCGGCCGCGCGCCCCGTTCTGGCGGCTTCGGTCGCGGTCTTCCGCGACGGCAAGGTGCTGCTCGCAACACGCACGAAGCCGCCGGCCGACAGGCTCTGGTCGCTGCCGGGCGGCAAGGTCGAGGCGGGCGAAACCCTGGAAGAGGCCGCGCTGCGCGAGTTGGAGGAAGAGGTCGGCGTCAAGGCCCGGCTCATCGGTTTCAACCGCCATGTCGAGATTTTCGGGCGGAACGCGCAGGGGCTGGTGACGCATCATTTCGTGGTGGCGAGTTTCGTCGGAGAATGGCTCTCTGGTGAGGCGAAGCCCGGTCCCGAGGCAGGCGCGGTGATGTGGGCCGACCCGCTCAAAATCGGCGGCCTGGCCACGACTCGCGAACTCGGCGACGTGCTGCGCCGCGCGGCGGCGCTGTTCGACACGGTGGAACGGCAATGAGGCGGGGCGCACGGATCGCCGTCCTGCTGCTCGCAGGCCTGACCGCCGCAGGCCCGGCGCTGGCGCAGTCGCAGCGCGCGCCTGCCGCATCGCGCCCGGCCCCGCCCGCGAAAGAACCTGCCCCGCCGCCCGAGCCGCCGCCTCCGCCCTATGAGCCGCAATTGCTCAAGCTCGCAGAGATCATCGGCTCGCTGTCCTATCTGCGTACGCTCTGCGCCGCACGGGAAGCGCAGGACTGGCGCGACCGCATGGCCGCGCTGATCGAGGCCGAAGGCCGCACGCCGCAACGCCGCGAGCGCCTGACCAGCGCCTACAACCGGGGTTTCCGCGCCTATGCGACGACGCACCGGCTCTGCACGGAGGGCAGCCAGGAGGCCTCGGCAAGGCTCGCAAGCGAAGGCGAACGCCTCGCCACCACGCTGGCTGGCCGCTATGGCGGCTGATCGCGCCCCATTAGGCCAGAATCTTCGCCAAAACTGTCTCGGCCGCGTTAACCTTTCTTAAAGGCGGCGGTGGCGGGCATGCCGCCGGCTCAGTATGATCGCGATGCTGACGAATGCGACTCAAGCCCGGCGGGGTTTAGAGCCGATTCGGCCGGCGCGACCATGCCGCAGAGTTTTGAGCCGCGATGTCCAGCTTCTCCGACGAACTGCCGCTCGAAGCCAATGTGAGCGAGGAGCGCTCCGATGCGCGCCGCGTCGCCTATGGCTATGTCGAGGACGCCTTCGCGGAAGCGCAGGCCGACGGGCTCGATTCCGACGCGCTCGCCCATGCCGCGCTCTTCGCCGCCTTCCGCACGCTGGTCGAGACCTATGGCGAGGAGGCGACCGCCGTCTTCTCCGAGGCGTTGCCCGGCAAGATTCGCGGCGGCGCCTTCACCAGCGGCACGCGCCACTGACTGGCGCAGGCGGTCAGGTAAACGCCGGCAACAGGGTGCGGCCCTCGTCGACGAGCAGCTTCCGGCTTTCGTGCAGCACGACGCCAAGGGCGCGGTCGGCCTCCGTGGCGCCGTCCAGCGGGACATAGCAGTCGCTGCCCAGCGCCCAGTCGGGCTCGAAGACGGGCGGCGCGGCGTAATGGGCCTCGAATTCGTGTCTGAGCTTGATCAGAACGGTGCTGAGTTCATGGTCGATGTGCCCGTTCATGGGCAGCAGGGCCGGGATCAGCGTATCGCAGGCCGCAGGCGTGATCAGATAGGCGAATGTCCCGTTGAAGAAGTAGATCCGCGCCAGCAGCGAGTCTTGGGGCGGCTCGGCCATGCCGTTCATGATGCTGCCGCCGAGAAAGACGAGACCGGCCGTGGACGGGATGGCCCCGACCAGGTCACGGAAGCGGTTTGCGTCGAAGCCCGCGGCCGGGTTGGCGTCGTCCTCGAAGATGAGCAGCCGCAGCATTTTGTTGGCCATCATCCAGCGCCAGGTCGCGATATGCGACAGGAAACATCCGATGGCGGGCCGCGTCAGCGTGAAATGGCTCTGCGGGGCGGCTTCGATCCGCTGCGTCGGCTGGCCCAGCAGCGGCCCGATGGCCTCCAGCGACCGGCGGGCGCCCTCGATCGCCGGCACCCTGATGAGCTTGTTCAGTCCGATCGCGGCCATCCGGCTGGCGATGGCGTGCCACTTGTCCGTTCGATGCGAAAGATTGATCACGGCGACGGGCAGATCGACGCCGATCGCCTGGACGCTGTCGCCGTCGAACGCGATCTCCGGCTCGGGAACGAACCGCAGCATATGATCGATGTCATGTTCGGTTGAAATCGGACGCCAGCCCCCTTGCGATCTTTGTCGGCCGACATTCAGCGCAACAGTTGCGCCGTGTCACCGGAAAAAGAACGAGATGTACTCGCCTTTCTGGATCACCTCGAATTTGCGGCCGGCGATGGCCGAGAACAGCGTCGCGCTGGTGCCCTGTCCCGGGAACAGCCAGTCATGCGTCTCCGCGATGAGCAGGTCGGTGTGATCGAGCCAGTCCGTGTTGGAACGAAACAATGCGTCTTCGCCGCCTTCGATGTCGACCTTGACGATGAGATTGCGCGCAGCGCCGTAGCGCCGCATCAGGCCGTCGATGGTGACGGTCGCGATCGCGCCTGGCGTGCCGGCCTTTGCCTCCTGCACCCGATAGGCGAATTTTTCGGCGTCCGGGTCCACCAGTTCGACATCGGTTTCCCGGTCGAGCACGGCGGCCTCAATGATCTCGATCAGGGGGTTGGCTTGCGTGTTCCTGCGCGCAAGCTCGGCGTTGTCGCGCGCGGGCTCGATGCCGACGATCCGAGCCGCCGGCAGGTGCAAGGCAAAATACAGCGTGCTCAGTCCGATATTGGCGCCGCAATCGACGACCAGCGGGGTCGCGCCGGCGGCGATCGACCGGTCATAGGCCGCGCGGATCCATGCGAACTGCGGAGCGGTGCTGATGTTGAACTCTTCGGTATGGAAGATCTGCTCGAGCACCGCCTCGTCGCTGGCGCCGTCGCGAATCCAGACCGGACCGATGCGATCGACGTCGATACGCCGGAGAGCCGGGGAGATGTCGGTCATGGATTTCTTCTCGGGATCGGAGGCGGCGGGAAGCCGAAACTCACGCCGTCCAACCATAGTCGACCACCACCGTTTGCCGCAGTGATGATTCGAGCGTCGCGACGAGGCCTCGCCGCCGGCCCGACGATCGGCGACCTAGTCGCCCTGCCCGCCCGCGAGCAGCCCCTCGGCGCGCTCGACGATGTCGCGCACGATCGCGCCGGCCGGCGGGATGTCCTTGACCAGCCCCGCCCCCTCGCCCGCGATCACTGCCGCCATGTCGAAATCGCCGGATTCGCGCGCCGCCTGATAGCGCGGCGCGATCTCGGCCGCGTGCTGCATCAGCGCCGTCTCGCGCCCGGTCCACGCTGCCGAATGCGCGTTGACGAGGCAGCGCCCGGTGAAAGGCGCGGGCCAGACATTCTTCCGCGAAATGTCGAAGACGAGCCCGCGCACCGTGTCGTCGCCCGACGCCTGAACGATCCGTTCCTTGGCCGCCGCGTGCCCCGCCGCCTCGAGGCTCGCATAGAAGCGCGTGCCGACGACCACGCCTTCGGCTCCCAGCATCAGCGCCGCCGCGAGCCCCCGCCCATCCGCCACGCCGCCGGCCGCGACGACCACCGCCTTGTCGCCCACAGCGTCGGCTACCGCCGGCACCAGCGCGAAGGTTCCGCGCGACGCGCCATGGCCGCCGGCCTCGGAGCCTTGCGCGACCACGATATCCGCCCCCTTGGCGACAGCGTCCAGCGCCATCGCGACCGACTGGACCTGACAGATGACGAGCGCACCGGCCGCCTTGATCTGCTCCGCGAAGGGCGCCGGATCGCCGAAGGACAGCCAGACCGCATCGGGCTTCGCCTCCAGCGCCTGGTCGAGCAGATGCGGCTGCCTGGCCAGGCTCCAGGTGATGAAGCCGACTCCGAAGCGCAGGCCGGATTGCGCCCTGGCGGCGACGAGCGCCGGCAATTCCGCCGCCAGCCAGTCGGCGTCGCCATAGCCGCCGCCGAGGATGCCGAAGCCGCCGGCCTGGGAGACAGCCTTGGTCAGGGCCGCGTCCGCAACGACGTCCATCGCCGCCAGCAGCACGGGATGTTCGACGCCGAGAAGGCGGGTCAGGCGGGTGGGGAGGGTCATGGCAAGCTCGCGGAAAGGATGATCGGCGACGCCAGACTAGCCTGCTCGTTCATTTCAAAAAAATGATTTATATAGATATCAAATATCTGTCTGAGAGAATGCGGAAGACATGCCGCTCGGCAGGAGACCAACCGCTTGGACGTCACCGAACTGACTACCTTCCTCACGGTCGCACGCGCCGGCGCGATCACCGCCGCAGCGCGCGAACTCAACACCGTGCAGTCAAACGTCACCGCACGCATCCGCACGTTGGAGGACGAAATCGGGTTTCCGTTGTTCGAGCGCCGCAGCCGCGGCATGGCGCTGACCGAGGCCGGCCAGCGCCTGCTGCCTTACGCCGAGCGCGTGCTCGCCTTGCTGCGCGAGGCAAGGCAGGCGGCGCGCGAGGACGGCGCGGCGCAAGGCCCGCTCGGCATCGGCGCGATGGAGACGACCGCCGCGATCCGCCTGCCGCCGCTGCTGGCGGCCTTCCATCAGGCCTGCCCGGCGGTGCGCCTCAGCGTGCAGGCGGGGCCGACCGCGCAACTGGTCGAGGCCGTGCTCCGCCGCGAGATCGACGGAGCCTTCGTCGCCGGCCCGATCCAGCATGGCGAACTGACAGCGCTGCCGGCCTTTACGGAAGAGCTCGGACTGGTCACGCAGGCCTCGATCGGCGACGTCGATCTGGCTGCGGCGCTCGGGCGCGAGGGCCTGACCATCCTGACCTTCCGGCAGGGCTGCAGCTATCGCCAGCGGCTCGAGCAGGTGCTCGCCCGCTTCGGCCAGCCGAACTACGCCCGGCTCGAATTCGGCACGCTCGACGGCATCCTCGGCTGCGTCGCCGCCGGCGTCGGCATCACGCTGATGCCGCGCGCGGTGGTCTTGCAGGCAGCCCAGCGCGAGACCCTGCGCTGGCACAAACTCGACGGCGAAGGCGGCGAAGCGACGACGCTCTTCGTGCGCCGGCGCGACGCCTATGAGAGCGAGGCGATGCGGCGGTTTGTGGGGTTGCTGGGGGAGGGTGTGGTTGGCGTGGCGAAGTCGGGGAAGGTTCGGGCTGGGGCAAAGCGCGCTGCGGCGAGATAGCTTGAGGCTGACCCGCATGCCATACGATAGCGGCAAATATTATTGTCTAATTTGGCGAAATTAGCTATTATGGCGATAATTGAGGGAGACGAGACATGGTCACGATCACAGCCGCCGAGTTGCAGAACCATTTCGGACGTTACCGCGACCTCGCGCAGAGGGAGCCGGTTTCGGTCACCCATCACGGCCGCGAAAGCGTCGTCGTGATGTCGGCACACGAATTCAAACGGCTCAAGGCGTTCGACACGCGGGAGGTGTTTTACGCGCATGAGCTTCCCGACGACATTGTCGCCGAACTCGACAAGGGCTATCAGGGCGAACCGACCCCGCATCTCGACCATCTGATGAAGTGACGGCGTGCCGCTCGAACCGAAGGCCGGTTTGGTGGTGCGCTACGATTTTCTCTGGAAAGAGGAAAGCCAGGCAGGGCTGGACAGCGGCAAGGATCGTCCTTGCGCGATCGTTCTGACGTCTATGACAAAGGTGGACGGGTCGAGGGACGTGCTCCTGTGCGCTATTACGCACGCACCGCCTCGCAACAATGAGACCGCCGTTAGGATACCGCCCGCAGTCGCCAGAAGCCTGGCCCTCGATAGCGAGCAGTCCTGGATCAAGACCGATCAGGTCAACCGGCTGACTTGGGAAAAGGACCGGATTCCCTATGGGATCAGCCGGACGCGGACCGGCGAATGGTCGCTGGGCATGATCCCGCAGGCGCTTGGCCAGCAGGTTTTCCAGCAGGTGCAGGACAAGGTGCGGAGCCGCACGCTTCAGGCCGTCAACCGCGATGACCCGCCGCGGAAGGCCGATTGAGGCAAGTTGGCGCTCAAAAGCCCTTGCCCCTACCCCCGCCCCAACGCCTCGACAAACCGCGCCGGCTCGCCCTGGCTCGGCGTCACCAACTCCCCCTCCCACATCACTGTCCGCCCGCGCACGAACGTGCCCACCGGCCAGCCCGTCACGCTTACCCCGTCATAAGGCGTCCAGCCGCATTTCGAGGCGCCCCACGCGTTGGTGATCGTCTCGCGGCGCTTCAGATCGACGATGGTGAAATCCGCGTCATAGCCGGCGGCGATCCGGCCCTTGCCTTCGAGCCCGAAGATGCGCTGCGGGCCGGCGCTGGTGAGGTCGACGAAGCGCTCCAGCGTCAGCCTGCCGGCGTTCACATGGTCGAGCATCACCGGCACCAGAGTCTGCACGCCGGGCATGCCGGAATGACTTTCGGGATAGGGGTGGTGCTTCTCCTCATGGGTGTGGGGGGCGTGGTCGGAGCCGAGCACGTCGACGATGCCCTGCTCCACGCCCCACCAGATCACCTTGCGGTGGCTCTCGTCTCGGATCGGGGGGTTCATCTGGGCGTAGGTTCCCAGCCGCTCGTAAGCATCGGGCGCGACCAGCGTCAGATGGTTGGGCAAAACCTCGACGGTGGCGACGTCCTTGTGGTCCCTGAGGAACTCCATCTCCTCGCCAGTCGAAATGTGCAGGATATGGACGCGCGCACCCGTGTCGCGCGCGATCCTGACCAGGCGCTTCGTGCAGGTCAGCGCCACTTCCGGAGAGCGCCAGACCGGATGGCTCGACGGGTCGCCCTTCACCCGCAGCGGCATGCGCTCGCGCAGCATCATCTCGTCTTCGGAATGGAAGGCGGCGCGGCGGCGCGTCTGCCTCAGGATGGCGGCGACCCCCTCATCGTCCTCGACCAAGAGGTTCCCGGTCGACGAGCCCATGAACACTTTGATGCCGGCCGCGCCCGGCAGGCGTTCCAGATCGCGAATGTCCGAGACATTCTCATGCGTGCCGCCGACCCAGAAGGCGAAGTCGCAATGCATGCGATGCCGCCCGCGCCGCACCTTGTCGGCGAGCGCCGCCTCGTTCGTGGTCTGCGGATTGGTGTTGGGCATCTCGAAGACGCAGGTGACGCCGCCGAGCGCGGCCGCGCGCGAGCCGGATTCGAGGTCTTCCTTGTGGTCGAGCCCCGGCTCGCGGAAATGGACCTGGCTATCGATCACGCCGGGCAGGATGTGCAGCCCCGTGCAATCGACCGTCTCGCCGGCCGAGGCGCGCGACAGATCGCCGAGCGCGACGATCTTGCCAGCCGTGACGCCGAGGTCGCGCTGCACGCGTCCATCCTGGTTCACCACAGTGCCGCCCTTGAGGATGACGTCGTAGGTCTGGGGCATGGCGGGACTCCGGGTTGAGCGGGTTCAATCAAACCCTCCCCGTCATCCCGGACAAGCGGCGCAGCCGCGCAGATCCGGGATCCATCGTAAGGCACGACAGCGCTCTAGGATGGATCCCGGAGCTCCGCTTCGCTGCGTCCGGGATGACGGAGAGGTTCACGGGGCAGATGATCACGGGTTAGCGGAAACAGCCGGCGGAGGCGAGTTGAGAACGTGGCGCAGTCGGCTTACCTATCGCCCGATCCCATTCGACCCGGAGCCCGAGCCCCATGACCGCAGTGCAACTGATCGACCGGGGTGTCATCCGCGTCGGCGGCGATGAGGCCGCAAGCTTCCTGCAGGGTCTGCTGACCTGCGACATCGACAAGGTGACGCTCAGGCACGCAGGCTATGGCGCGCTGCTGACACCGCAGGGCAAGATCATCAGCGATTGTCTCGTCGTGGCGGTCGCAGGCGAGGATGGCGGCGGCTTCCTGCTCGATGCCCCGCTGCTGCAGACTCCGGACCTGATGAAACGGCTGAAACTCTACAGACTGCGCTCGAAGGTGACGCTCGACGACCTCACCGCCGACAGCACGGTCATCGTGGCGGCGGATGGCGGCGCGCTGCCCGACGATGCTGGCCTCGTCTTTGCCGATCCGCGCCTGATTGCGCTGGGCGACCGCGCCATCACCGACCGCGCCTCGGTCGGCGAGATCGCGACGACGGACGCCGACGGCTACCATGCCCGCCGCATCGCGCTCGGCGTGCCCGATGGCGGCAAGGACTTCACCTATGGCGACGCGTTCCCCCACGAGGCCCTGCTCGACCAGTTGGGCGGCGTCTCGTTCAAAAAAGGCTGCTATGTCGGGCAGGAGGTGGTCTCACGCATGCAGCATCGCGGCACGGCCCGCACCCGCATCGTCCCGATCGTCTTCACCGAAGGCCTCGTCACCGAAATGGGCGTCGAGGCGACCGCCGGCGGAAAGACGCTCGGCCGTGTCGGCTCCTGCGCCGATGGGCGTGGGCTGGCCATGCTGCGGCTCGACCGTGTCGCCGATGCGCTGGCGGCAGGCGAGCGGCTGGATGCCGGCGGGCTCGCCTTCACGGTCGAAAAGCCGGCCTTCGCACGGTTCCCCTTCCCGGGCGAGCCGGGCTTTGGGGCCGCCGCGTGACCGGCCGCGCCGCCGTCGAGGGGCCGGACGGGAAATTCCGCTGCGTCTGGCCAGGCTCGGACCCGCTCTACCTCGCCTATCACGATGCCGAATGGGGCGTGCCGGAGTATGATTCGCGCGCGCTGTTCGAGAAGCTGATCCTCGACGGGTTCCAGGCCGGCCTGTCCTGGATCACCATCCTGCGCAAGCGCGACGCCTTTCGCGCCGGTTTCGCGCAGTTCGAGCCCGAGGCGATCGCCCGCTTCACCGAGGCCGACGTCCAGCGCCTGCTGGGCGACGCCGGCATCATCCGCCATCGCGGCAAGATCGAGGGCGCGATCAGGAGCGCGCGGGCCTATCTTGCGATCAGCGAACGCCAGCCCTTCGCCGATTTCCTCTGGAAGCATCTCGACGGGCGCGTGACGCAGAACGCCTTCCGCACCCATGAGGAGGTGCCGACGCAGACGCCGGTGTCCGTCGCGATGGGCAAGGAATTGAAGGCCGCCGGCTTCACCTTCTGCGGCCCGACCATCGTCTACGCCTTCATGGAGGCCTGCGGGCTGGTCAACGACCACCTGACCGGCTGCTTCCGCCGCGAGGAATGCGCGGCGCTGGCGCGCGACATCCGCGCGACTGCCTGATGGCCAAGGCGCCCCCCGCCCCCCGCGCCTGGCAGCGCATGCTGTCGGGCCGCCGGCTCGACCTGCTCGACCCCTCCCCGCTCGACATCGAGATCGAGGACATCGCGCATGGCCTCGCCCGCGTCGCGCGCTGGAACGGCCAGACGCAAGGCCCGCACTCCTTCTCCGTGGCGCAGCATTGCCTGCTGGTCGAGGCGATCGCCGATCATCTCAACCCCGACTGGAGCGACAACCCCGACCGAAGAAACTCCTGGCGGCTGATGGCGCTGCTGCACGATGCGCCTGAATACGTCATCGGCGACATGATCTCGCCCTTCAAGGTGGTGATGGGCGACGCCTACAAGGCGGTCGAGACGCGGCTGCTGGCTGCGATCCACCTACGCCACGCGCTGCCCGCGGAAACGCCCGCCATCCTCAAGCGCAGGATCAAGGACGCCGACAGGATCGCCGCCTTCCTCGAAGCGACCGAGCTCGCCGGCTTCGGGCGCGAGGAGGCGCTGCGCTTTTTCGGCCGGCCGCAGGCATTGCCGCGCGCCGTGCTGGCCCTGCTCGAACCGCTTTCGACGGAAGCCGCGCAGGCGCGCTTCATGGCCCGGTTCGCGCAACTGGGCGGGCGCTAGCTCGCCGCATGCGATTGTTTCACGGATCGCATAGGTGATCGACCATTACACACTCTTCCGGATGTAATCGCGCCTGGGCATAGTCGCATCAACCACATCCGTGACGCGAACCGGGAGCAAGCCCATGTCGGCTGTCGAAACCACCACCGCCCATCTGCCCAAGGGCATCGAGATCAAGGGCGTCCAGATCAAGGGCGCGATGGGAGACCGTTTCGACGAAATCCTGACGCCGGAGGCGCTCGCCTTCGTGGCGGACCTGCAGCGCCGCTTCAACGAGACGCGCAAGCGCCTGCTCTCGCTCCGCGCCGCCCGGCAGAAGCGCTTCGACGCCGGCGAGACCCCTGACTTCCTGCCCGAGACCCGCCACATCCGCGAGGGCGACTGGGCCGTCGCCCCGATCCCGGCCGACCTGCAGGATCGCCGCGTCGAGATCACCGGTCCGGTCGACCGCAAGATGATCATCAATGCGCTCAACAGCGGCGCGAAGGTCTTCATGGCCGATTTCGAGGACGCCTCCTCGCCGGTCTGGGCCAACATGATCGAGGGTCAGGTCAACCTGAAGGACCGCTGGGCCGGCAAGATCGACTTCACCGACAAGACCAATGGCAAGGACTACAAGGTCGGCCCCAACCCGGCCGTGCTGATCGTGCGGCCGCGCGGCTGGCATCTGCCCGAGCGGCACATCCTCATCGACGGCGAGGAGGCGTCGGGCGCGCTGGTCGATTTCGGGCTCTATCTCTTCCACAACGCCAGGGCCACGCTCAGCAGCGGCTCCGGCCCGTATTTCTACCTGCCCAAGCTGGAGACCCATCTCGAGGCCCGGCTCTGGAACGACGTCTTCGTCGCCGCCCAGGCCGCGCTTGGCCTGAAACCCGGCACGATCAAGGCCACCGTCCTGATCGAGACGCTGCCCTCGGCCTTCGAGATGGACGAGATCCTGTTCGAGCTGAAGGACCACATGGCGGGGCTGAATTGCGGCCGCTGGGACTACATCTTCTCCTTCATCAAGAAGCTCGCCCGCAACGCGAACTACGTGTTGCCGGACCGCGCCCAGGTCGTGATGAGCAAGGCCTTCCTGCGCGCCTATTCGCTGCTGCTGATCCGCACCTGCCACCGCCGCGGCGCCTTCGCCATGGGCGGCATGGCCGCCCAGATCCCGGTGAAGAACAATCCGGAGGCCAATGCGGCCGCCTTCGCCAAGGTCAAGGCCGACAAGGAGCGCGAGGCCGGAGACGGCCATGACGGCACCTGGGTCGCCCATCCCGACCTCGTCCCCGTCGCCATGGAGGTGTTCGACCGGCTGATGCCGCAGGCCAACCAGCTCGACATGCCCGGCACGGACGCGACCATCACCGCGGCCGACCTGCTGGAGATCCATGACGGCACGCGCTCGGAAGAGGGTTTCCGCGAGAACATCCGCGTCGGCGTGCAGTATCTCGAGGCCTGGCTGCGCGGCCGTGGCGCGGTGCCGATCTACAACATGATGGAGGACGCCGCGACCGCCGAGATCAGCCGCGCCCAGATCTGGCAGTTTGTCGCCTATGGCGTCGAGGTCGATGGCGGCACCAAGGTCACGCCGGAGCTGTTCAGGCGCTGCCTGACCGAGGAGATGGAGCGCGTGAAGGGCGAGCTCGGCGCGGAGGCCTACGACAAGGGCCGCTTCCCCGAGGCGATCGCACTGTTCTCGGGGCTGTCGCTGGCTCCGCAGTTCGAGGAGTTTTTGACCGTGCCGGCTTATGGGAAGTTGGGTTGAGGGAGTGGCGGGCGTTGACTGAGGCGGTGTCCACTGCCAGCCGGAAGAGGCGGTTGGGCTGTCATCTGCCACCACAACTAATCCCCGCCTCCCTCGTCTCGCCCTATCCTGCCACCACCTCATCCCCGAGGGGCAGCCAACCGGAGGTGTGCCGTTGGTGGGGGGGGGTGGGGGCGGCGCCTGCGGGTGGAGTCACGATCCGCTCCCGGGAGGCTTCGGGGCACCGCCCCATCTGGATCATGCGCGGGGAACCCCTCTCCTGTAAGGAGAGGGGCAGGGGTGAGGTGACGGACGCTGGACCAGCGGAGCGCGAACCTCAACGCTGCCGATGAGAGCCACATGCGGATAACTGCCGTCACCTCACCCCCGTCCCCTCTCCTTACAGGAGAGGGTTCCGCGTCGAGGTTCCTGCCGCCTCGCGGATGGCCGCGATGACAGCGTCGCGGTCGTTGAGCACGAGTTCGTTGCGGAATCTGATCACCACGAAGCCGTGGCGCTCGATCTCCTGCGTGCGGGCCGCATCGTAGTCCCGCTCGTCATCATGCTGCCGACCGTCGAGTTCGACGACGAGCTTGTGCTGGAAGCAGAGGAAATCGACGGTGTAGGCGAGGAGCGGAACCTGCCGGCGGAATTTCAGCCCGTCGAGCCGGCCGCCGCGCAGCAACTCCCAGAGGATGTCCTCCGGCTTTGTCGACTGCCGGCGTAGTTTCCTCGCGAAATCCTGCCTCTCGGTCGCCATCGTGCCTCGCTGGTCGAGGGGCCGGCACCTCACCCCTGCCCCTCTCCTTACAGGAGAGGGGTTCCCCGCGCTCTATCCCCATGGGCATAGGCGGAAACCTAATCCCCGCCCCCGCTCACCTCCCTTATGCTGCATCCACCTCATCCCCGAGGGGCGGCCGTCCGGAGGCATGCTGGCGACCGGGATGGGGGCGGCGCCTGCGGCCGGGTTTGCACCCCGCTCCCGGGAGGCTTCGGGGCACCGCCCTGGGGGTACTACGACCCCTGTGCGAGGAGCTCGCTGGGGAAGAGGCCGGCGGAGGGACGAACGGACCAAGGACGCGACTAGGCGATGAGCTGAACTGGCATCCAAGGTCCTGTCGTCACGAACCTAGCCTCCGATAAGCGCGGCCCGGAGCCCAAAATCGCCGACGAGCGGAGCGCCACGGGGCGTGCGACGGGTGGCTCAACCCCGCCGCGCCGCGACCTGGCTCAATGGTTGCGG